>FLOH01000232.1_pt1 | contig 146255 bp, 120 predicted proteins | sample 756751 | NCBI WGS metagenome assembly FLOH01 (sample SAMEA4026879, study PRJEB14308) | marine metagenome | biome: coastal water; material: water | depth 74 m | reverse complement strand
GGGTGTGTTTATGATTAGAAGTAACAAACAAACTTTTAAATACTACAGCAACAGATCCCGCATCAAGTGCGGGATGACGAATAAAAAGAAACACTGTGCTAAGAAAATCTTCTCGATACAATTTTCCTTCATTGCATTGCGTAAAACCACTCCTTTCTAAACGTCATGCCCAGCTTGACTGGGCATCTGTTAAATTGGAGTTTAAAAGTTTAATTTAGTTACTACAACAACAGATTCCGGATCAAGTCCGGAATGACGAATTAATTAGCGTTTGGTCCTATGAGATTTTTCGTTATAAAATAGTGAAACCTTTAGCGTGGGCTGAGGTAGCAATCCAAAGAGTGCAACGGTCTGGATGCGTTTGAGATAAGGATTCAGTAATTTTATAGAAAAGGAACATAAGACTAGATTTTTTTGGATACTTTTTTCATCAATGGAAAAAAGTATTGAAACACACTAAAGAATCTAAAAACAACAAAAACACCTCCCTGCCCTCCTCAAGGAGGGAGTTAAAAAGGGGTGTGTTTATGATTAGAAGTAACAAACAAACTTTTAAATACTACAGCAACAGATCCCGCATCAAGTGCGGGATGACGAATAAAAAGAAACACTGTGCTAAGAAAATCTTCTCGATACAATTTTACTTCATTACATTTCGTGAAACCACTCGAAGTGACGGTACAACTATAAATAAGAAAACACCTCCCTGCCCTCCTCAAGGAGGGAGTAAAACAGTGCAGGCTTGTTAGCAACGTGCTTTTATTCAGTTCGCTCAATCTTTATCGGATTTTGTCGAGAATCAAAAACATCATTAATTTCAATTCGTTTTTCATTCTTATTTATCCAATAAATTATTTTGTAATTTTTATAAATTAAATATCTGAATTCATATGGTCTATCAATTAGCAATTCCTCAATCTGACCAATCTCAGGCTGTTTTTTTAGTTTTAAAGTTTCTTTTGCTATTCCTATAGCCAAACTCTTAGCAACTTTTAAAGTTGCATTTTCTTTGTAGTATTCGAAAATGTTTTGAAGTTCTTTTTTAGAAAAATCAGTCCAATAAATTTTCAGCTCCATTTGCCAATTTCTGAAACTAAGTCATTTACCTCTGTTAATTTTCCTTTTTTAGAGTCTTCCAAAGATTTGTCAATTCGTTGATTAAAATTTTTTATAGTCATTGGTGGAATATTCTCAAATTCAATTACAGTTTTTTCTTTTCTCAAAATAGTTTCAAGTAGAGAAATGGTTTTCTCACTTTGTATTCTAAGAATTTCTTGAATAAATGATAATTTTCTAGTTTCTAAATTCATAGATTAATTATTTTTAATCAAAAATACAAAATCTATTTTAAATTCAGAGTTAAATTTATCTTAGGATTTAAAATCCGCTTGTTGCTAACGTATGTTACTAATTGTTAAAATCAGCAAAGCGAGTTCTTTTTGTTTAGTTTCGAGGATTAGAATTTCAAGAAAGTTTCTTAAGACTAGATTTTTGTTTCTTTTTCATCAATGGAACTGCGAAGCACATCACGAATTCAAATTAAAAAAAATAACATGGGTGAGTAAAAAGATAAAGAGAAACAATATATCTAAAAACAACAAAAACACCTCCCTGCCCTCCTCAAGGAGGGAGTAAAACAGTGCAGGCTATTTACTATTTCTTAAACGTCATGCCCAGCTTGATTACTCGCCATTCTTTTTTATTTGAAGAATAAGGAGCTCGTGAATCTTCTATTTGGGTATCTGTTAATTTTAAACTCCAATTAATTAGCTTCCCATTTTCGTGCTGATGACGAATTAAAAGAAACACCGTCCTATGAAATTTTTAGTAGCGTTCTATTTGAAATTTTAGGGTGGGCAGCGGTAGCATCCAAAGAGGGGCAGAACGTAAAAAAAATGTTTTGTAAACATTTTTAGTGAATGAGCCAGATGGAGCCAGGTGTCTGGATGCGTTTGAGATAAGGATTCAGTAATTTTATAGAAAAGGAACATAAGACTAGATTTTTTTGGATACTTTTTTCATCAATGAACTGCAAAGCACATCACGAACACTTTAAAAAATAATATGGGTGAGTAAAAAAAGTATTGAAACACACTAAAGAATCTGAAAACAACAAAAACACCTCCCTGCCCTCCTCAAGGAGGGAGTTAAAAAGGGGTGTGTTCATGATTAAAAGTAACAAACAAACTTAGAATTACTACAGCAACAGATTCCGGATCAACACTTCGACACTTCGACAAATGCTCAGTGCAGGCTAAGCTCAGTGTGACATTGTACGGGATAACGAAAAAAAGTTAATAAGTAAAAATTCGTAACTTAAAAAAAAAATGTAATTTTGTAGTCATAATTAATAGCACCCCAAATGAAAAAGAAAATATGGTTATCCTCTCCGCATATGGGCGGAGGAGAACAAAAATATGTACAAGAAGCTTTTGATACCAATTGGGTAGCACCATTAGGACCTAATGTAAATGAATTTGAAAAAGGCCTTGAAAGTTACATTGGTAAAGGCAAATACATAGCAGCCTTAAGTTCAGGTACAGGGGCTCTTCATTTAGCGTTGGTATTATTAGGAGTAAAAAAAGGAGATGAAGTACTGTGTCAAAGTTTTACGTTTTCAGCCTCTGCAAATCCTATTACTTACGTAGGTGCAACCCCAGTTTTTATTGATAGTGAACAAACTACCTATAACCTATGTCCTATATTGTTAGAAGCGGCTATTATAGACCGTATAGCAAAAGGGAAAAAACCAGCAGCAATTATAGCCGTACATTTATTTGGAATGCCGTATAAGGTGCATGAAATTAACAGCATTGCAAAAAAATATGAGATTCCAGTAATTGAAGACGCTGCAAGCGCTTTGGGAAGTGCGGTAAGCAAGCAACAATGTGGTACGTTTGGAAATCTTGCTATTTTATCTTTTAATGGTAATAAAATTATTACCACTTCAGGTGGAGGTGCATTAATTTGTAATAACAAAGCCGAAAGAGAAAAAGCCATTTTTTTAGCTACACAGGCACGTGATGAAGCTCCACATTACCAACATTCACACATTGGTTATAATTACAGAATGAGCAATGTGCTGGCGGGTATTGGAAGAGGTCAGTTAGAAGTGTTGAAGAATAGAGTACTGGCGAGAAGAAAAATATTTGAAACCTATAAAGAAGCCTTGAAAAATACAAGCTTGAAATTTTTAGAAGAACCGGCAGGTTTTTATTCAAACAGATGGTTAACAACTGTAGTTACAGCGTCTTATGTTGAAAGAGAAAAAATTCGTTTATATTTACAAAAAGAAAATATAGAGTCAAGGCCTTTGTGGAAGCCAATGCACCTACAACCTGTATTTAAAAATTGTGTGGGTTATGAAAATGGAACTTCAGCAGGGTTGTTTGAAAAAGGCTTGTGTTTACCAAGTGGTTCTAACAGTACAGAGAATGAATTAAGTAGGGTTATTGAAGTTCTGAATAATTTTTAGGATGTTAAAGAAAATTACAAAAAAATTAATAAAGCACAATGCACCCAGATGGGTGGTATTAGCAATTGACCTTTATATAGTTGTCAATACCTTTATTTTGGCGTATTTGATACGCTTCAACTTTGACTTAAATTTTGATAAGTCAAAGTTATTAATTGAACTTCCAGTTATAATTTTAGTGGCATTTATAAGTTTCTTGCTTGTAGGTTCCTATAAGGGGATTATTAGGTATACAGGCTTTAGAGATGCTATTAATATTTTAGCAGCCAATGGGTTACTATTGGGACTCTTAATGGGATTGGTATTTTTAAATCGTAGTTTTCATATTCACCCAGGTTTTACCATTCCGTTGTCTATTTTAGTCATTCATTTTTTATTAAATGTGCTTATTTTAATTTTTAGTAGGCATTTATTTAAAGCATTGTACCGTATATTAATTGAAGACACTAAAATTGAAAAGCGAGTGCTAATTTATGGGGCTGGGGATGCAGGTTTATTAACCTATGGCGTATTAAAAGAAGACAATGAAAGTAGGACTCAAATAATTGGTTTTATTGATGATAATAAAATGAAAATTGGGAAGAGAATAAATCGTTTACAAGTTTATAGCTCAGCTGCAATTGATAAAGAATTTATAATTTCAAAAAAAATTGATGAAATTATTATTGCCATACAAAAAATAAACCCCATTCAAATATTAGAACTTGTAGATAAATTTGCAGACCTTTCTGTGGAGGTGAAAATAGTACCCCCTGCTAAAGATTGGATAGGCAACGAATTAAAACTGAATCAAATTAAATCGGTGAATGTTGAAGATTTACTAGGAAGAACACCTATTCAATTAGATAATCAGGTTTTAAAACGAGAATTAAATAACAAAGTAATTTTAATAACAGGAGCGGCAGGTTCTATAGGAAGTGAGATAGCAAGGCAAGTAGTAGGTTTTAATTACAAGCACCTTATTTTAATAGATCAGGCAGAATCTGAACTCTATAATTTACAACAATATTTTAAACTTAACAATACCCTTAATTGCACTTCAATTGTTACGGATGTACGGAATTACAAGCGGATGGATTTTATATTTGAACAATATAAACCCGACATTGTTTTTCATGCTGCAGCCTATAAACATGTGCCTTTTATGGAAGAAAATCCATACGAAGCGGTACGTGTAAATATTTCAGGAACCAAAAATATAGCTGAACTGGCCATAAAATACCATGCTGAAAAATTTGTAATGGTATCTACTGATAAAGCTGTAAACCCTACAAACGTCATGGGAGCTACCAAGCGAATTGCAGAAATGCAAATCTCTTGCTTGCATGAGAAAGGAAAAACAAAATTTATTACCACGCGTTTTGGAAATGTATTAGGCTCCAACGGATCTGTAATTCCGTTGTTTAAACAGCAAATTAAAAATGGAGGTCCGTTAACAGTAACGCATAAAGATATTACCCGCTACTTTATGACCATTCCAGAGGCTTGTCAGTTAGTATTAGAAGCGGGTGCTATGGGTAATGGAGGTGAAATATTTGTTTTTGATATGGGTGAATCTGTAAAAATTTACGATCTAGCCTTAAATATGATTCGTTTATCTGGACTCAATTTTCCAACGGATATTGATATTGAAATTACAGGTTTACGTCCCGGAGAAAAAATTTATGAAGAATTATTAAGTGATGGTGAAAACACCAAAAAAACATATCATGATAAAATTATGATTGCAGAAGTGAGACCTGTAAACAAAGAAGCGCTAACAAAAGAAATAGTTGAATTGTGTGAAGAGAATGAAGATTTTAATGAAGATAAAACGATTTTAAAAATGAAAAAGATTGTCCCAGAATTTATTTCGAACAACTCAAAATATGAAGTTTTTGATAAGTGAAGAGGAATGAGTGATGAGTGATGAGTGGGACAGAGCGTAAAGAAAACAGCTTGTAGCTGTTTTTAGTGAATGGGCCAGGTGGCGCGTTGGGCATAGAAAGGATAAAGGATAAAGGATAAAGTATAAAGGATAAAGGATAAAGGTAAAAGGTAAAAGGAAGAAATTCCCCTCTTGAGAGGGGTTAGGGGTGTGTTTTTTGAATGATGATAGAAGACTAAGACTAAGACTAAGACTAAGACTAAGACTAAGACTAAGACTAAGACAAAAAAAGTGCTTCGACAAGCTCAGCATGACAACGTGAAGAGTTAAAAAACCGTCATCCTCAGCTTGACTGGGGATCTGTTGAATAGAAGTGAGAAGTGAGAAGTGAGAAGTGAGAAGTGAGAAGTGAGAAGTGAGAAGTGGGACAGAGCGTAAAGAAAACAGCTTGTAGCTGTTTTTAGCGAATGGGCCAGGTGGCGCGTTGGGCATAGAAAGGATAAAGGATAAAGGTAAAAGGAAGAAATTCCCCTCTTGAGAGGGGCTAGGGGTGTGTTTTTTGAATGATGATAGAAGACAAAAACTAAGACTAAGACAAAAAAAAGTCTTCGACAAGCTCAGACTGACAAAGGGATATAAATAATTTAAGTAAAATAAGAAAGACAACAAGACAACAAGACGGCAAGACAGCGAAACAGCAGGACTGCAAGACCGCACGACAAGAGCGCAGCGACCAGACTGCACGACCGCACGACAAGAGCGAAGCGAGACTGCACGACCCATTGACCGCACGACAAGAGCGCAGCGAAACAGCGGAAAAAATAAAGTGAAAATTGAAATAGCAAAAGAAAAAGAAAACGTATATTTGCGTCTTCTTAGAAAACCCCAAAATTAAACAACGTAAGCAGTAAAAAATCCAATGAAAAACACTTTATACAACCAACTATTCATATTTTGCATAGCAACACTATTTGTAGCTTGCGTCTCTCCCAAAAAAATGGTTTATTTTCAAGACATAGAAGGTGTTGAAATGAGTGAAACTATTGTGAATTATGAGCCTAAAATTCAGGTTGGCGATTTGTTAAGTATTAATGTTTCAGCAATTGATGGTGAAGCAGCGATGCCATTTAATTTATATGAAACACCTATGATTGGCGGTGCTGCATCCAATGCAAAACCTTTAACTTACTTGGTGAATACAGATGGGGAAATTAATTTTCCTGTACTGGGTGCCATGAAAGTAGCAGGGTTGTCCACTAAAATAATAGCTACCGATTTAACCAAAACCTTGGCAGCTTATTTGAAATCACCTATTGTAAATATTAGACTAACTAATTTTAAAGTGACCGTTTTAGGAGAGGTAAAAGTCCCTGGCAGTTATACAGTTCCTAATGAGCGAATATCAATTATTGAAGCAATTGGATTGGCGGGTGATTTAACCATACAAGGAAGAAGAAGCACCGTATTACTGATAAGAGAACAAGAAGGTGAACGAAAATTTGTAACCATAGATTTAACGAATAAAAAATTATTTAACTCGCCCTATTTTTATTTAGCACAAAATGATGTGATTTATATAGAGCCTAATAAAACAAAGTTAAATTCATCTGTAGTTGGATCTAATACAGGAGTTATATTGTCATCGGTATCCATTTTAATTACATTAATAACACTACTTACTCGTTAAAATTAGAGCTATGCAACAAGAAAATCCGTTAAATACTGTAAATTTTAATGATGAGTCTATTAATATTCGTGAAGAGATAGAAAAATATGCCTACCATTGGAAGTGGTTTTTGCTGGGTTTAGCAGTGGCTATGGTTTTGGTATTTATGTATTTACGCTATACGCCTAACCAGTATGAAGTAGCTACCACCATCTTAATAAATGATAAAGATAATGGTGGGTTAGCATCAGAACTTTCAGCGTTTCAAGATTTAGGAATGTTAGGAGGTTCACAAACTTCTTTAGACAATGAAATTGAATTGCTAAAATCAAGAAGTTTATTAGAAAGAGTAGTAAAAGAGTTGGGGATAAATGTGGAGTTTTACAAGCAAGGGCGTGTTATTAAAACGCCTATCTTTATTAAAAATGCACCAATAACTTTAAAATTCTTTGCAAAAGATTCTTCCTTTTATAAGATAGATACCACTTTTACAATTCAAGTAAAATCAGCAACTAATTTTTCTTTAGTAAGTAGCAATGGTAAAACAAGTGACCATGTGTTTGGTGAAAATATTGCAACCAAATTTGGAGCGATTACGATCACACCAAATAGTATGGATACTACTATTTCAGGTGAAGAATTAATTGTTAGAATAAAACCATTAAAATCGGTTATAGACTATTATACTGCTAAAATTCAAATTCAACCAGTAAATAAAAATGCCAGCGTTATTAAATTGAGTCTTACAGATCAGGTAAAATTAAAAGCACAAGCAATTTTAGATAATTTGGTGTTGCAGTATAATGATGATGCTGTGAAGGATAAAAGTTTAATGGCAAAAAACACTGATAAATTTATAAACACAAGATTAGAAATTATTAGGGAAGATTTATCGAGTGTTGATAAGGGAGTTGAGCAGTTTAAAACGGAGAATAATTTAAGCGATATGGTAACTGAAGCCTCTTTGGTTTTAGCATCTAATGCTGAGTTGGAAAAGAAAATAGTAGCTATTTCAACCCAACTTAAATTAGTTGAATATATTCAGGAATACGTAAACTCAAATACAGATAATTTAATACCCGCTAATTTAGGACTGGCCGATGTTTCAACAAACCAAAATACTACTATTTATAATGAACTTTTATTAGAGCGTAATAGATTGTTAAATAGCTCAGGTAAATTAAATCCTGTGATTGTGAATTTAGAAGCACAATTGTTAACGATTAAAACGAGTATTTCTCAAAGTTTGGCCAATTTAAAAGCCTCTTTAAATATCTCATTAAAAGGAATTCAACAGCAGGAAAACAGGTTAAATTCTAAAATATCAGCAGCTCCTAAGCAAGAAAGAGAGTTTAGAGATATTCAACGTCAACAACAAATTATTGAAGGGCTCTATTTATATTTATTGCAAAAGAGAGAAGGAAATGCCATTACATTGGCAGCAACACAGCCTAACGCAAAAGTAATTGATGTGGCTTATGGGAATGATACTCCAGTAGCCCCTAAGCGTAAAATCATGTATCTAGCTGGGATGTTAATGGGGATTTTAGTTCCTTTTAGTGTATTGTACTTGCTGTTTTTATTGGATAATAAAGTACATTCAAGAAAAGATATTGAAGGTGTTATAAAAGCACCTTATTTGGGAGATATTCCAAAATCAGTTTCAGATAAAAAAGTAGTGGTATCAGATAATGAAAGAAATAGTGTTGCAGAATCTTTTCGTTTGTTAAGAACCAATATTAATTTTATGCTTTCAAAGGCAAAAGATCACGGAAAACTCATCTTTGTAACCTCTACAATAGCAGGGGAAGGAAAAACATTTATTTCTATTAATTTGGCAGCAGCATTGGCATTGTCAAATAAAAAAGTATTGTTATTGGGCGCAGACATTCGAAATCCAAAAATTCATGAATATCTAAATATAGCATTAGAAAAAGGCTTAACCCATTTTTTAATGGATGATACTGTACCCTTTAAGGAAATCATAAATGCTGTTAAAGAAGGATTTGACGTAGTACAGTCAGGAGTTATTCCACCCAACCCATCCGAATTACTAATGAACGGAAGGTTTGAAGAAGCTTTGGCGTATGGAAAGAAGCATTACGATTATGTAATAGTAGATACAGCTCCTGTTAATCTTGTTACAGACACCTTATTATTAGGGCAAGAAGCTGATTTATTTATCTATACCATTAGAGCTAATTTCTTGGATAAACGTTTACTAGAGTTACCTAAATTATTCTACAGCGAAAAAAGATTGCCTAATATGGCTGTATTAGTAAATGATACCAGCTATGAAAGAGGTTACGGATATGGCTACGGTTATGGTTACGGATATGGTTACGGATATGGTTACGGATATGGCGATGTGAAAACAAAAAAAGCTTGGTGGAAAAGAAAGTAGTGTGTTAGCCTAATTTTAAAATTTTAAAATGTGTCACCAACGTTATTCCCTCGTAGGTGGGAATCTGTTGAATAGAAATGAGTCTTGCAGTCTTGCTTCGCTCTTGTTTTGCAGTCTTGCTTCGCTCTTGTTTTGCAGTTTCGCTTCGCTCTTGTTTTGCAGTCTCGCTTCGCTCTTGTCTTGCAGTCTCGCTTCGCTCTTGTCTTGCAGTCCTGAGTCAAAGAAGCGAGAAGTTGGAAGTGATGAGTGGGACAGAGCGTAAAGAAAAGAGCTATCATTCTGGAGAATGTCATCCTGAGCTTGTTGAAGGATCTATCGAAGTGTTTATTTGGGGTCTGTTGATTATGAGTTATAGTAATGAGTCTTGCAGTTTCGCTTCGCTCTTGTCTTTCAGTCCTGAGTCAAAAAAAGCATAATAGCAAAACCGCAGGATAATAAATGAATGATGGGTTATGAGTCTTGCAGTCTTTTTTAGTGAATGAGCCAGGTGGCGTGTAGGACTTGAAAAGTAAAAAGTAAAAAGTAAAAAGTGATGATGTGCTTCGACAAGCTCAGCATGACAAAGGCATATAAATAATTTAAGCTAAATAAGCTGACAGCACGACCGCACGACAAGAGCGCAGCGAAACAACGAGGCCGAACGACCGCAAGACAAAGACTAAGACAAAGACCACAAGACCGCACGACCGCAAGACAATAAAAAGAGCGAAGCGAGACAGCAAGACCGCACGACCGCAAGACAATAAAAAGAGCGAAGCGAGACAGCAAGACTGCACGACCGCAAGACAATAAAAAGAGCGAAGCGAGACAGCAAGACTGCACGACTCAGACAGCAAAGCTACTTAAACATTTCATTATTTTTTAAAATGGGGGTTAGTTGTTTTATAATGGTTGTACTGTTTATGCGTTCCAAATAATTTAAGTGCCTGTCATGATGGGTGTCTGTTCCAACAAAATCAATAAGATTTTCTTTTAAAAGTTTTTTAGCAATGGCAGTCACTTCTTTTCCATAATATTTAGTAAGTGATAATAAATTAAGTTGAAATAAACAGCCAGCTTCTTTTAGTTTCATGTATTCAGCATAATTGTGATGGTAAAAAGCATATCTTTCAGGATGTGCTAAAATAGGTTTATAGCCTGCTATTTGAATAGCAAAGAGGGTTTCATATAAATTTAGGGGAGCATTTAAATAAGACATTTCAATAAGGACATAATTATCTTTGATGGTTAATAATTTTTCCGTTTTTAATAAGTCATTAAAATTACTGTCTAGCATATATTCAGCTGCCAGTTTCAATTGAACTTCTTTAAAATTTACTTCTTTTAGAAAGTCATTAAATTCGTTAAATCTATTTTTTAGGCTTAAGCTTGAATTTTCCCATACACCTTCCATAATGTGTGGTGTTAAAACAAGAGAGTTTATGCCATAGCTATGCATTTTTTTTAATAAAGCTAAAGATTCTTCAAAGCTTTTTGAACCATCATCTACCCCTGGTAAAATATGAGAATGAATATCCACAAAGTCATGAGGGAAATTCGTTGTAATGGATGTTTGTTTGTTTTTGAAAAAGTTAAGCATATATTTTTGGAAATTAAAACACCTGTTATTGTCACTATTTGTACTGCATATTTTATGCGAAGTTAGGAAAATTTAAGCAATGTGTACTTTTCAAATTGATACTTTCCTTATTGTTTTTAGGTTAAAATTGAATAGGATAACGATATAGCGTTTGAGAGTACAGAAGGAAGAATATAGTAGTTGCAGTTTATAGGGAGCTTCAAATGGAGTAGCGATAAATAATTGAAAAAATAGAGGTTACTTTTCATAAATCATTATATTTACAATACGGTTATGAAAATAAAACTACTCAGCATACTTCTTATGTTGTATTCAATGCATTTACAAAGTCAAACCTATGTAAAAGTGAATACATTAACTACGTTACTTACCATCCCAAATGTTGGGATAGAGACTAGTATTGGAGAAAAATCAACATTTCAATTTGATATCACTGCGTCACTTTGGAAATCGATTAAAGGGAAACCAAGTCAGTTTTATATTTTTATTCCAGAGTATAGGTATCATTTTACTGAAAAATACCAAGGTTTTTATGTTGGAGCTCATGTAGGATTTACACTCTTTAACTTTCAAAAATGGAACTATCTGAATACAAATTTGTATGAAAAAGGACTTGGATACGTAATGGGTGTAACGATAGGGTATCAAACAAAGATAAATGATCGATTTTTATTTGATGTTTTTTTAGGAGGAGGAAATAGTCAAGGGTTTTATAAAGGATACACTATTGGTTCAGATATCCGATATGATAACGCTGAAAATTATAATAAAAGTGGTGAATGGCTTCCTTATAGAGGTGGAGTGATGCTTTCGTACCGTATTAAATAGTACGTATATTGCATCTAATTAACAATGAAATTGATTTCATTAGTGTCTTATAAGCACATTAGAAGTGATACGTTTTCAAACGACAGTTCGAGTGATTTTCAATAGAAAATTGTATCGAGAACAGAAATATTATCGTTAAAAATTAACAATACCCAATAGATTTAGGTTTAAGCTGAGAATTAAATCTTAAACAATAGTAACGTCAATCCCAATTTCAATAAGTTTGTTTTTTGTGACTTCATCAATGCCACTATCTGTAATTATTTGATCAATATCTTCAAGGCCACAGATTCTTCCAAAGCCTTTTCTTCCAAATTTAGAAGAATCAGCGAGTACAATAATTTTTTGAGCGGCTTTTATCATTTGTTTATTCAAAGAGGCTTCCATAGAGTTCGTTGTTGAAAGTCCGAATTCTAAATCGATACCGTCTACACCTAAAAATAATTTTGTAAAAGTGAATTCAGCTAGCATTTTTTCTCCAATAGGACCAACTACAGACGATGAGCTTGGTCGTACCATACCTCCTAATTGCATCACGTCAATATTAGGATTTTCAGCGAGTATTAGAGCTGTGTTTAACGATGCTGTTAATACTGTTAAGCCTTCAACAGGTTGAACGTGTTTCGCAAATTCTATGACAGAGGTTCCTGATGCTATTATAATACTGTCATTTGGTTCTAAAGTTAGTCCGGCAGCGATAGCAATTCTGTTTTTTTCTTTGATGTTTATCTTTTCCTTAATATGTACATGATGTTCGGTGATATATGGATTTGAAGGAATAGCTCTACCGTGTGATCTAAATAATAATTTTCTTTCTTCCAATAATTTCAGGTCCTTTCGAATGGTTACTACAGAAACATCAAATTCTTGGCTTAAATCATTAACGGTAACAAATCCGTTTTGTTCCAGTTTATCGAGTATCAGTTTATGTCGATCAATAATATTTAATACCATTCTAATATATTTTAAAGCAAAGGTACGATATTCTCTAGTTAAATTGAAATAATTTAAAATGCCTTTTATGTGTTTTTTTAATTTATATGTAGCTGATGAATTGTTTTTATGGAGGAATTCTATTGTAGAAATTTTACTGTTTTGTTGAATTTGCGATTAAAACAATCATTAAAATTTAGTAATGTTTTTATGTTTTAGTTTCGAATTAATGATAAATATCATAATTATGTAAAAAAAACTAAATAAAACTTTCGTTGTGTTTCGATTAATTATATATTTACAGCGTTAATGTTTCATATTGAATAAATAAATTAAAAAGTAGGTTATGAAAAGAAGTGAAATGATTGATGAAATTAGTAAGAATAATAAAGAATACGATTTCATAGTAATAGGTGGTGGAGCTACAGGGATTGGAATTGCGCTGGATGCTGCTTCAAGAGGGTATTCAGTAGTGTTACTTGAAATGTCAGATTTTACAAAATCGACATCAAGTAAAAGTACAAAGTTGGTTCATGGTGGAGTTCGTTATTTGGCACAAGGAGATGTTGCATTGGTTAGGGAGGCTGTTGTTGAAAGAGGTTTATTAACTCAGAACGCTCCTCATTTAGTTAAAAATCAGTCTTTTATAATTCCAACTCAAGGATTGTTTGATGAATTACAATATACGGTTGGTTTAACTTTATATGATTTATTGGCCGGAAAATTAAGCTTGGGAAGATCTAAACGTATTTCAAAAGCGAAAACTTTAAAACGTATTTCAACAATTAATCCTGAAAAAATTACTGCGGGTGTAGTGTATCATGATGGTCAATTTGATGATACCCGTTTGGCAATTAATGCATTACAAAGCGCTACTGAGTTAGGCGCAATTGCAATTAATTATTGTCCAGTAACAAGTTTGATGAAGGATGCAAATGGAAATGTTTCGGGAGTTCGATTTTTTGATGAGGAAAGTAAAAAATCACATGAAATAAAAGGAAAGCAAGTTGTGAATGCAACAGGTGTTTTTGCTGATGATGTTTTGAAAATGGATACGCCAAATGCTAAAAAAACGATTGCTCCTAGTCAAGGGGTGCATTTAGTATTGGATAAAAGCTTTTTACCTGGAGATGATGCGATTATGATTCCTAAAACTGATGATGGTAGAGTATTATTTTTAGTTCCTTGGCATGGTAGAGTTGTTGTTGGTACAACCGATACACCTATTAAAGAAGAATCTTTAGAGCCAATAGCTTTAGAAGAAGAAATCCAATTTATTTTAAAAACAGCCGAGCGTTATTTAACAAAAGCCCCAAAAAGAAGTGATGTATTAAGTGTTTTTGCGGGGCTTAGACCTTTGGCTGCGACAGAAGAAGGAAAGAAAACGAAAGAAATTTCAAGAAGTCATAAAATATTCACATCAGATTCTGGATTGTTAACGATGGTTGGTGGGAAATGGACAACTTTCAGAAAAATGGGAGAGGATTTAGTGGATAAAACTGAAAAAAGAAAAGGTTGGGCTCATATTTCAACCAAAACAAGGCATTTAAAGATACATGGATATAAAGAAAATGTAGACCATAATAACCCTTTATATTTTTATGGTAGTGATGAAACAGAAATTTTAAAATTAGCAAAGGAAGAAGGCTTGAGTGAATTGTTAAGTGCTTCATTAGGGATTATGAAAGCTCAAGTAGTGTGGGCTGTGAGAAATGAAATGGCACGAACTGTTGAAGATGTTTTAGCACGTAGAACTCGTTGCCAATTATTGGATGCGAAAGAAAGTATTAAAATGGCACCTAAAGTTGCAAAAGTGATGGCTGCTGAATTAGGAGAGGATAAGGCTTGGGAGGAAAAACAAGTGGCGGAATATGTTCAAGTAACCATGAATTACATTTTATAAATTAGATTGAATTATATAGCTATAATAAACTAATAAAAAAATATTGAGGGCTATGTTATTTTTTATTTAGTTGCTTTTTAAACCTTTATGATATAAGTCATTGTTTCGAATAAAAAACAAAAAAAAACTTTCGAAATGTTTTATATTAGTGTAGTTTTATCATCCGAAAAATTGAAGTTATATAGTTATGATTTCACGAAAACGATTTAGTGTTGGCTAATAGGGTTTTGTATATAATTTCTGAATGAAAGAAGTTTGCTAGTTTCAAATTGATACAATAATAGGGTAGAAAGTTATAATTTAAGAATTTTTAAATCAATAAATATGATAAATATATTTAAACCAGCAGTGCATAAGGAATTACTTCCAGACGATAAAGTTGATGCTACTTATAAGCGATTGAGATTACAAGTATTTATCGGAATTTTTGTTGGTTATGCTGGCTATTACCTTGTTAGAAAAGTATTTTCTTTAGCAATGCCTGATTTGGTGAATCTAGGTTATACTAAAACACAATTAGGTTTTGCGCTATCTGGTGTTTCTATTGCTTATGGTTTAAGTAAATTTATTATGGGGAATGTTTCTGATAGAAGTAATGCCCGTAATTTTTTAACAGCAGGTTTAGTGCTTTCAGCTTTTACTATGATTATAATGGGGGTATTGCCTGTTGCTACATCTTCAATAATGATCATGTTTGTACTGTTAATTTTGAATGGATGGTTTCAAGGAATGGGTTGGCCACCAAGTGGAAGAGTTATGGTACACTGGTTTTCTTTGAAAGAAAGAGGAACAAAAATGGCTATTTGGAATGTAGCTCATAATGTTGGTGGTGGTATTATCGGGCCACTAGCAATTTTAGGGATTGCAATTTTTGCAGATTGGCATGCGAAATTATATTTTCCAGGGTTAATAGCTTTAGGTGTAGCTGTAGTAGCTTGGTTTTTAATTAGAGATACGCCACAATCTTGTGGGCTTCCAAATATTGAAAAATATAAAAATGATTATCCAGATAATTATTCAGATAAATTTGAAGAAGAAATGTCTGCTAAAGAAATCTTCTTTAAATATATATTGAAAAATAAATTATTATGGTCTATTGCTTTTGCAAATGCCTTTGTTTATTTAGTGCGTTATGGTGTGTTAGATTGGGCTCCTTTATATCTTGAGGAAGCGAAGGGTTTTTCTATCAAAGAATCAGGATGGGCTTACTTTGCTTATGAGTGGGCAGGTATACCGGGGACACTACTTTGTGGGTATTTAAGTGATAAAGTGTTTAAAGGAAAAAGAGCACCAGTAAGTATTATTTATATGCTTCTTGTCATGGTCTCAATCTATATGTATTGGACCAGTGACTCAATATTGGCTAACTCAATAGCTTTAATTTGTATTGGTTTCTTAATCTATGGGCCTGTGATGTTAATTGGTGTTCACGCTTTAGATTTAGTACCTAAAAAAGCGGCAGGTACTGCTGCAGGTTTAACAGGTTTATTTGGGTATTTAGGTGGTGCTTTATTTGCAAATATTGCAATGGGTGCTGTGGTTGATACTTGGGGATGGTCTGGTGGTTTTGTTGTATTGCTAAGTTCATGTGTAATAGCAATTGTGCTAATGGCTTTTTCATGGCTTCAAGAAACAAGAGGACACAACGGTATTCATTCATAAAAATAAATGATTCTTATATAATTACATAAATATTGAATTGAAAATATTAAAAACAGTAAATCAAATGAATAATTAACCTTTAAATTAAAATAAATGAAAAAAATGAATTTTAAAAAAGTCTTAGCAGGGACCTTAGCTGTACTCTGCTTAGGATTTGTAGGATGCGAAAATGACACCGCTGACTATAATCAGTATAATTATTATCAAGAAATTGCGCTAAAAGAATTGAGTGCTGAAGCTAAAGTAGTAAGAGATTATGTAAAGCCAGATGCAATTATTGCTCACCGTGGATCAACTTTCTGGACTCCAGAAGAAACTGAAGCAGCTTTTAGATGGGCTCGTAATATGGGTGCTGACTATTTAGAAATTGATCTTCAAAGAACAAAAGATGGATTCTTATTAGCTTTACATGACGGTAACTTACGTCGTACTTCAAATATTGAAAGCATTTTACCAGGGAAAGAAGATTTACCAGTTAGTGCATTTACACTTGCTGAGTTACGTGCATTAGATGCGGGTAGTTGGTTTAATGTTGATGTGCCTGAGAATGCTAGAGAATCATTTAAAAATCAAAAAATATGTACACTTGAAGAAGTGTTAAAATTTGCTGAAGGATACCGTATTAAACGTGATATTAATGGGGAACCTGTAAAATTAAACGATGGACCAGATTGGAATGGAGTTTATGAAATGGAAATAGATCCATTAGATAATGGAAATCGCCCAGGAATATATGCAGAAACTAAAGAGCCATATTTATTTGGAGGAATGGAACAAGATTTAGCAAGCTTTTTAACTGCTAAAGGATGGAATATTAATAGCCCAGAAACTTTAAAAGCAGCTCCAGCAGGAGATGAAGGAAAAGTAGCATTTACAAATGGTCGTTTTATACTTCAATCATTTTCAAGAGAATCTATTGTAAAATTAGATCAAGTTCTTCCAGGTGTACCTAAATGTATGTTGCTTTGGTTAGATGAAAGCGCGGGGTATGTTCGTCCAAGTAATACATTAGAGTCTTTAGCTGAATTTATCAACTTCTCAGTTGAATATAATTGTCATATTGCAGGTCCTTCAATTGCAGGGAAACCTAATAAATATGATGATTTATCTGAGCCTTGGATGAATGAAATGTATCATAGAGCTGGTATGATTGTTCATGCATATTCTTTTGATACAGAAGACCAATTAAGAAAATATAATGGTGATTACTATTATGGTGGTGAATCTCGTTTTGATAATCCTGATCGTCAAGTGAGTGGTACTTTTAATTATGATGTAAACAAAAATATGTTTATTGATGGTGGGTTTACAAACCTTACTGACTTATCATTAAAGTATTATAATAGAGGTGAAGGAAAAACTGCTCAAGAAGTTTTAAACGAGTTAGGTTATTAGTAATAAATCATTTAGAAGAAAAGACATGATGAAAAAAATATATTTTACATTACTAACTATGGGGTTAGTAGTAACAAGTGTTATTGGTCAAGAAAACCAATTATCGGTAGAATCTAATAAAGGAGGAATTCTATTGACTTCACCTGAAAAAGATTATCAAGTAAAGTTTAATGGTAGAATCTATATGGATGGTACTCATTATATGGATGATGTAACAGATTTAAGTTCTAAACTTTCTATTACGGATGTTCGTTTAGGAACAACAGTAAAATGGGATAAATGGGATGCTAAAATTAATGTTAGTTTTGGAAATGATAATTTAAAAATTAAAGACGCATTTTTAAGATATAACTATAATGAAAAAAGTGTTTTTACTATTGGTAATTTCTTTGAACCATTTGGTATAGAAGGTGCTGCATCAAGTAAAGAATTAAGATTTATAGGTGCTTCAAATACTACACAAGCTTTAGGAATAGGAAGAAGTATTGGATTAGGATATACTTATTATACGGATAAATTTTACGGTGCTACAGGTTTATTTGCTGGTACTGTTGATAATCAAGATAAAGGAGATCAAGGGTATAGTACAACAACAAAATTAGCGTACACACCAATTGTAAACGAAAATTTAACGTTACAAGTAGGAGCTTCATTTTCTTACCGTAAGCCTGAAGCTAATGGTTTTAGTGATGGTTTAAATGATGATGATTTTAATAGAGAAGTTGTTTTAACTGCGGGTCCTGAAAACTTATTTTTAAACGCAGATATTAAAGGAGCAATGAGCGATACAAAATTTAACTTTCAAACATTAGTTTTATCAAAATCATTCCTTTTACAAGGGGAATATACAAGATCTAATGTTACAAGAGATGAAGACTATGTTTCTGAATTAATGAAAGACGGTCCTCTTTACTATGTTACGTATGCTTGGCCAACAACTCCTCAAGATTATGCAGATTGGTATGGTGAATTAAAAGATATTACTACTGAAGCTTACTATGTACAAACAGGTTTTCTTTTAGGAGATACCTATTCATATAATTCTTCAACAGCTTATATTAACAGACCAAAAGCAGGTTCGTATGAATTTTTGGTACGTTATGATAATACAAATTTAAATGATATTGATGGTACTTACTTTAACGGTTCTTTTGGACCTGCTGATGAAGGTGCTGCTTTAGGAGGTGCAGGAAATAAAAGTATTGCTGGTGGTAAATCAGAGACTATTAGTGCAGCTGTTAATTATTATTTAAGTGATAACATTATGTTCCGTTTAAACTATAGCGTAATGGATGTTGATAATATTAAACACCCTCTTGATGAAAAAGTTGGTATTTTAAATGCAAGAGTTCAAGTTAATTTTTAATAAGAACAGACACTTATAATTTTTGAATTTAAAAACCCATAATTTAGATGAAAATCTAAGTTATGGGTTTTGTATTTTTTAATGATTGCTTTTTATTTCTATACATTTACTCATTAATCTTTGTTCATTATTTTTTAATTGTAAATTTATTGTATGACAAAAGCAGTAATAATGGACGATGAAATAAATACTCAAAAGCTTATTGGAGAAAACTATGAAAATATATTTTCCAAAAAAGCTTATATCTAGTAATAAAATGAACAATAATAAAAACCAAATAGGAAGAAATTCATTAATTATATCAATAGTTGGGTTGGTTATTGTTCAACTATTAATTTATGTTGGTTATTTAAAAAATGAGTATTGGCATATTTTGTTATCGGGTTTTGAAGCTGCAACTATTGGTGGTTTTGCAGATTGGTTTGCGGTAAGCGCTTTGTTTTATGAAATTCCCATTCCAATTATAAAAAAACATACAAATATTATTGTTAGAAGTAGAGACAAGTTATCAGAAGGAATTGTTGACTTGGTTACAAATAAATGGTTATCTCCTGAGGTAATTAAAGAAAAGATTTCAGATGTACCCATCACTGAAAACATAATTAAAATCTTAAATGAGCCGCAAAACAATGTATTAGTAACTCGTTTCTTAAAAGAAATAGTAAGCCGTTTAACTGCAAATCTTGATGGCCCTGAAGTTGTTCATATGCTGCAGGCAATTTTAAAAGAACAGTTGAAAGAGATCGATTTATCTACACCTTTGGGTAACTGGCTTAAAAAATCTATAGAAAATGGAGACCACAATCAGTTGTGGGATATGATACTGAATGCGGCTAAAAAAACAATGAATGATGAAGCCACTAGAAAAACCTTACTAAACTTAGTTGAAAAACAACTAAAAGCCTATAAAGATGAAGATTTTTTAAAAGGCCTTTTTATTGGAGCGGCAGGAAAAGTAGGTGTTATTGATACTGATTTAATTGTAGATAAAATAATAAACTCAATCACTGATTTTGTAGCTGAGGCTGAAGGAATCTCAAATCATCCTTTTCGCAATAAGTTTAATGCTAGTATATTGGAATTTTCAGAGGGTTTAATTAAGGGAGAGCCAGAATCTATAAAAGTAATAAATGATTTACAAAAAGGCTTAGTGAACAATGCTGATACCGAAAATGTTATCCAAAAAATACTTGTTAATTTTAAAGTATCAATTGAAAATCAACTAAAAGAGGGCAACTCGCCACTAATAAATTTTCTAAAAGAAAACATAGACACCTTATTAGTTGAGTTAGAAGCTGATAAAACAGCTCAAAATAAAATTGATAAATGGGTAAAAAATACGATTAGTGAGTTGGTTGGTAAATATCATCATGAAATTGGTGAAATGGTTCGGTTTAGTTTATCAAAGTTGAATGACGTAGAATTAGTCGGTCAAATTGAAGAAAAGGTTGGAAATGATTTACAGTTTATTAGACTAAATGGAGCTATTGTTGGTGGTTTTGTAGGAGTAGTAATTGCTACAATTCGAATACTGTTTTTGTGAAAATTAATGAGGGTTTAAATATATAAAAAGAGGGTGTTTAAACATTTTAAACACCCTCTTTTTAATAAACAATAGTGTAAATCTCTTTATTCAGGGATCCCATAAGTATTCACTACATAATCTAAATCTTTATCACCTCTTCCGCTTAAATTAACAAGGATAGATTCTTTTGGTGATTTTTGAGCTAACTTTATTGCATAGGCCACTGCATGGGCACTTTCTAATGCAGGAATGATTCCTTCTAATCTGCTTAATTCAAAAAAGGCATCAATACATTCTTTATCGGTAATACTATCATATGTAACTTTATTTAAGTCTTTTAGCATGCTGTGTTCTGGGCCAACACCAGGGTAATCTAAGCCACTGGCAATAGAATGTACAGGGGCTGGTTCACCATTTTCATCTTGTAAGGTGTAACATTTAAATCCGTGAATAATCCCAGGTTTTCCCTTAGTCATAGTTGCAGCGTGATCTCCCAATTTATCTAAAGATTTTCCAGCAGGTTCAATTCCAAAAAGTTTACATTCTTCATCTTCTAAAAATGCTGAGAAAATACCCATTGCATTGCTACCACCACCAACACAAGCAACTATATTATCAGGTAATTCACCTGTCATTTCAAAAAATTGAGCTTTAGCTTCAATACCAACCACGCGTTGAAAATCACGAACCATCATTGGAAAAGGATGAGGCCCAACCACAGAACCAATACAATATATGGTGTTTATTGGATCTTCTAAATAAGCTCCAAAAGCACTGTCAACAGCTTCTTTTAATGTTTTTAAACCGTGAGTAACTGGTACAACAGTAGCTCCTAAAATTTTCATACGAAGTACATTTGGGTATTCTTTGGCAATGTCAACTTCACCCATATGAATTTCACATTCTAACCCAAAATAAGCTGCTGCAGTTGCTAAAGCAACACCGTGTTGTCCTGCTCCAGTTTCAGCAATTAATTTCTTTTTACCTAAGTGTTTCGCCAGTAAAGCTTCACCCATACAATGGTTTAATTTATGAGCACCTGTATGATTTAAATCTTCTCGTTTTAAGTAGATTTGCCCGCCATACTTTTGTGATAAGCGGTGACAATGATAAACAGGTGTTGGTCTACCTTGAAAATGCTTGCGGATGTTTCTAAGTTCTGAAATAAATTTATGCGATTTACTGATAGAAAAATAAGCATCATTTATTTTTTTCATCTCTGCTTCTAAATTTGGAGGTATAAAAGCACCACCATATTCATTAAAGAAACCTTCTTTATTTGGATATTTTTTAAAATAATTTTCTGACATACTATAATTTTATGAATTCCTGTTTTTTATTCTTCCACACTAGCTATCAATATATTTAATATTTCAATGGCCGCTTTAGATATTTTTGTGCCAGGGCCATACACTCCAGTAACACCAGCATCCTTTAAATATTGATAATCTTGTGCAGGAATTACACCTCCTGCAATCACCATAATATCTTCTCGTTCGTAGGCTTTTAGTTCAGCAATTACTTGAGGAACTAAGGTTTTATGTCCAGCAGCTAGTGAGGAAATACCAAGGATATGAACATCATTTTCAATGGCTTGTTTTACGGCTTCTTTTGGAGTTTGAAATAAAGGGCCTATATCTACATCAAAACCTAAATCAGCATAGCCAGAAGCAACTACTTTTGAGCCTCTGTCATGACCATCTTGTCCTAATTTTGCAATCATAATTCTAGGACGTCTTCCTTCTAATTTTGCAAATTTGTTCGCTAAACCTTTAGCTCTTTCAAATTCTTTATCGTCTTTAATTTCTTTACTATACACGCCAGAAATAGATTTAATAGTTGCTTTATATCTCCCAAAAACAGTTTCTAATGCAGTTGAAATTTCCCCTAAAGTAGCTCTTTTTTCAGCGGCTTCAACAGCCAAATCCAATAAATTTCCTTCACCTGATGTTGCACAATTGGTTAAATTAGTAAGTGCTTTTGAAACTTCAGCCTGATTTCTAGCAGCTTTTAATTCATTTAATCGTTCAATTTGAGATTTTCTAACGGCATCATTATCAACCTCTAAAATTAATAAGGGGTCTTCTTGTTCTAATCGATATTTATTGACTCCAACTATGGTATCTTGGTTACTATCAATTCTTGCTTGCTTTTTAGCAGAAGCTTCTTCAATACGCATTTTTGGGATTCCAAGTTCAATAGCTTTGGTCATACCACCTAGTTCTTCAACTTCTTGTAGCAATTCCCAAGCATTATTCACCATTTCTTCTGTTCTGTTTTCAACAAAAGTTGAACCAGCCCAAGGATCGACAGTTTTGGTAATGAGGGTTTCTTCTTGAATATAAATTTGGGTATTTCTTGCAATACGAGCTGAAAAATCTGTTGGTAAAGCAATGGCTTCATCTAACGCATTGGTATGTAAACTTTGCGTACCACCTAACGCAGCTGCCATAGCTTCAATAGTGGTACGGGCTACATTATTAAAAGGATCTTGTTCTGTTAAGCTCCATCCACTTGTTTGGCAATGTGTTCTTAGCGCTAACGATTTTTGATTTTTCGGATTGAATTGCTTGACTATTTTAGCCCATAACATACGCGCTGCACGTAATTTTGCAATTTCACTAAAATGATCCATTCCAATGGCCCAAAAAAATGATAAACGTGGAGCAAAAGAATCAATATCCATACCACTGGCAATTCCAGTTTTTAGATATTCTAATCCATCAGCTAAAGTGTAAGCCAACTCAATTTCTGGAGTAGCACCTGCTTCTTGCATATGATAACCTGAAATAGAAATTGAATTGAATTTTGGCATATTTTCACTGGTATACGCAAAAATATCAGCAATAATTTTCATGGATGGAGTAGGTGGATAAATGTAAGTATTCCGCACCATAAATTCTTTTAATATATCATTTTGAATAGTTCCTTCTAATAATTTTTTATCTACTCCTTGTTCTTTTGCGGCAACAATATAAAATGCTAAAATGGGTAATACCGCACCATTCATAGTCATTGAAACAGACATCTTTTCCAAAGGAATTTGGTTAAATAACACTTTCATATCTTCAACCGAATCTATGGCAACACCAGCTTTACCAACATCACCTTGTACACGTTCGTGGTCAGAATCGTACCCTCTGTGAGTAGCTAAATCAAATGCGACTGATAATCCTTTTTGACCTGCGGCTAAATTTCTACGGTAAAAAGCGTTGCTTTCTTCAGCAGTTGAAAATCCGGCATATTGTCTAATTGTCCAAGGTTGGCGAACGTACATTGTTGAATAAGGGCCACGTAAATTTGGAGCAGTACCTGCAATGTAGTTTTCATGTTCAAAATAAGTCTCTTTTTCATTTTGACTTTCTACGGCGAGTTTTGAAAAATCTTTACGCTTCATTTTTCAGTCTTTTTTGTTCTAATTCTTCAGCTAAGCGCTTCGGAATTATGGGAATTATCAATGTTCTTTTAGGGTTGCGTTCAACAAAAGGATGCACTTGTAAATCGTGTTTCATGTTGTCTTGTTCGTTTGGGTATTTATTAGTTCCTAATAAAACCAGTTCACCACTATTAAATTGTGCTTGTTCTTTTTTTGCATTCTCAACAATTTTTCGTTGAATAGTTCCTACTTTTAATTGTTGTAAAAAACCACCACTTTTTTCAATTTCTTTGAAAAGAGCTAATGCTTTTTCGGCAATTTGTTTCGTAATGGCTTCAATATAATAGGAATTTGTAGCAATGTGTTGCGCATTTTTGAAATAACTTTCTTCCTTTAAAATTAACAACTGATTTCTGGCAACTCGATCTCCAAATTCATTTGAATTGTGAAAAACGGAATCATAAGCACTATTTGAAATTGTATTTGCACCTCCTAAAATAGCACTCATACTTTCAGTAGTGGTGCGCAACATATTTACATTATAATCGTACAATGTTTTGTTACGCAAACTAGGCTCAGCATAAATTTGTACGTTTGCTGTTGTTTCATATTCAGAGACAATTAAATTGTACAAATATTTGAAGGCTCTAATTTTAGCTATTTCAAAGAAATAATGAGTTCCAACGGCAAAATTAAACTGTATTTTATTTGCGATAGCACCGCCAAATTTTGTTAAATATTCATTTACATGAGCTAATGCATATGCAACTTGCTGTACAATATTTGCTCCTGAATTTTGATACATATCAACATTTACACTTAGTAAAAAATAAGATGTATTTTTTTGAAGAAGATCTTCTACTACTTTAAAATCGTTATTTAAAGAAGTATACCAATTGCCGCTTCGTGCTAAATTTCCAATTATATCAATATTATAAAAAACGGTTTCATTTTTAAGTAATTCTGTAAGTTCAGTGATAAATACTTCAGATAAAAACTCAAGCTGAAAATGAAATTCAATTTTTTTATTTAAAAGATGGGCAAATAAAAGATTGGAATTGAAAGGTTTTTTAGCAATAAATTTTAAAGCATTTGCACCTCTTTGAATTACATCAACAGCAATTTTATTGGCTTCTTCTTCAGAAGTGACGCTAATTTTCTGACAAATTTTATAAGCTGCTTCTGAGACAGGAATGTTTAACTTTTTAAAATCGTCTAAGTGATAAAATGGCTTTATGGTAATTCCTTCATTGGTTTTTGTAAGAAGGGTTTCGTTATAATCAGCACCTTTTAAATCAAATTGAATTTTTTGTTTCCAAGCTGCCGCTGAACTTGGTTCAAAATCTTGCGTTATAAAGTCACTCATCATTGCTATTTTTTAAGTTAAATTTGAGAGGATACTTAAAATACGAGCATTTATTTTTTGTCTAATGTGTCGTATTCTATCAAATATATTTCTTCATTTTCTTTTTTCATGTGATATTCTTCTCTAGCGAATTTCTCTAATTCTTCTTTGTCTTTAAGCTTATCTATAAGTTCTTTATCTTGCTCAATTTCATTATTTAAATAATCTTGTTCACTTTTAAGTTTGTTAATTTCTTTATTAAATTCTCTATGATTTAACATTGAATTTTCATCAAAAAACAGCATCCAAACAATAAAAACAGCAAGTATAATTACATATCTGTTCGTTGTAAATTTTACAATTGGTTTATTTTTGAATTGCTTAAAAGTCATTTATTTTAACTTATTATTAATAACAGTTCTCACAATATCAACAGCCACTGTGTTGTATCTGTCATTTGGGATAATAATATCAGCATAATTTTTAGTAGGCTCTATAAACTGCTGATGCATAGGTTTTAACGTATTTTTATAACGTGTGATCACTTCGTTTACATCGCGTCCACGTTCTTCAATATCACGTCTTAAACGTCTAATTAATCGTTCGTCAGTATCAGCATGTACAAATATTTTTATATCAAATAAATCTCTTAATTCTTTATTGTTAAATATTAAAATTCCTTCAACAATAATTACTTTTCTTGGATGTGTAATCAGGGTGTCTGATGTACGGTTATGCGTTATAAAAGAATAGACGGGCTGCTCAATAACTTCACCCTCTCTTAATTGTTTTAAATGAGAAACTAACAATTCAAAATCAATGGCTTTTGGGTGATCAAAATTTATTTTAGTACGCTCTTCATAAGCTAAGTTGGCAGTTTTATTATAGTAAGAATCTTGCGAAATTACACAAACCTCATCTGCAGGTAATTCATGTAAAATTTGATTTACAACGGTTGTTTTTCCGCTTCCTGTGCCACCGGCAATTCCAATAATGAGCATATAAATAGGTTTGTTAATATTTCAACAAATTTAATGAATATATAATATGGAAAACGGATTTTAATTATTTTTTGTTGTGCAGTATAGATTTTTGTTCATTTAGTGAGTTGGGGAAACTTGTTTATGAACTCTTTTGAGTGGATAGAAGGGTTTCAAATTGAGGTGATCAGAGTAATCTTTTTGGGTATACTTTAAAAAAAAACTATTGTAAAAAAAAATAGATTATCTTTTCAGATAATCTATTTTGAGCCGATAGAGGGACTCGAACCCACGACCTGCTGATTACAAATCAGCTGCTCTAGCCAGCTGAGCTACATCGGCTTTTATGCGGATGCAAATTAATGTACTTTCCAATTAATATGCAAATATTTTTTGAATTATTTTTTATAGAATCTTCAATTTTATTTCCAAAGGAAAGTAATAATCTAAGTATCAATTATTAGAAATGTTTTGAGTCATTTAATGGAATCACTAATTGAGTATTTGTGAAAGTGAAAACAAATATAATTATAACGCTTTTGAACGAATTAATTGCTTCTTTTTGCAGTTGATTTTTAAGCGATTTTTCATAAATAAAAACCGAGATAGCTATGTTAACCTACTCGGTTTTCTTTTTTAATTACTTGTTCTAAGTTTAATTAAAACAATAGATTATACAGGTTCTTTTTCTAGTTTAGTTCTCATTTTTGCGATGTTTTCAATTACTTCGGGCATTTTCTCAAACATTGCTGCAAGTCCATGAGTTTTTCCTGCTTCAAGGAATGAAATGTTTTCTCCTTTTGTTACTAAAAACCCTATAGGTTCAATTCCAACACCAACACCTGCTCCCATTCCTTCGCTTTTAAGGTCTTTTTTTTCAAATCCTTCGCCTCCTCCAGAGCCAAATCCTAAGCCTACTTTAATTACGGGCACACATTTAAATTCTCCCAATTCAAATGTTTGACCAACAACAGTTTCAGTTTTTGCTTCATTTTTAATGAAGTCTGTAACTTGTTTTAACAATTCTTCAAAATGTAATTCCATGATGTTACGTTTTTAAGTGAAAAAATAATTTAATAATATTAATTGGTCTGTTTTGTAAATGCAATACCAATTGATTCCTGTCTTCAAAATTGACCTTAAAATGTCCAACATTATAATTAAGAAATACAAAAACGGGATACAATTTCGCATTCAAAGTGTAATCACCTGTATCTATTTCTAAGTTAAATCTTTTAATTTTAAAAGATTTAAATATTTGTAAGCCTTTTTTAAGACCAAATTTTCTTTTTATTTTGTGTTTTTTAGCGATCTTTTTTTTCTCCGTTAACCATTTATATTTTAAAGGATAGAGATAAAAATTCATAAAAAACATTCGTAGTTTAATTCTTATGATTTCAACGTTATCTTTTTCTATACTTACTTTTGCAAATCCTCTTATTTGTACATAATATTGATTTGTATTTGTATTTATAAATAAATCAATTGGTACTAATAATGCATAAACTATTAACAAAAAAAGCAGTAGAAAAAAACTAATTAACAGCATAAAATAATTTTTAGTTAAAATTATCTAGCATATTTCTATTGGGCAATGAGATTAGTCAATTTATGTATGATTTTTATCAATTATTCAACTTTTTATTTATAAATTAAAATAGTGTATTGGAATGGAAATGAGAATGCTAAAAATGGTTTTGAATGCATTTTTAGATATATTTTATTGCTTACAAATACTTGAATTTAGGTTTTTATTAATTTCAAGTAATGAATTAAAATATCTATTTTTTGTGCGTATTTTGTTTTAAACTGTTTGACTTTAAGTAATTGAATTTTAAATTAATTTTTTTTGTGCTGTTTTCTTCATTACATTTTCTACAATTTCAAAAATTTGCTTTTTAAGTCTTTTATATTTTTTTTCATAGTTATTTATTTCGAGTGCTAATTTTTTATGTGTTTCTAGAAAGTTTGTATTGCTGCTAACACTATTATTTTTAATTAAGTCAGACAATACTGCTTCTTGTTTCAAAACTTGTTCTAAAAGTAATTGCCCAATTGTTTTCTCTTCAGAAATTTTTTTAACAGAGATATCAATTTTTTTTGCTAAACCTGAAGCTAAACAATCAATATATTTTGAACTAAGTAAATGCTCTAAAAAGCGAATTTCATCATTTATAAAGTGAATCTCAGAGATCCATATTTTGGCATCTTGATGTAATTCTTCAGTACTTTTTTTCCTACCATACCAATCTTTTTTAATTTTAGTTCCCATTTTAGTGGTTTTAAGTTATTTTATTAAATGTAAATACTAAAAGAAACAAATAAAATGAGATGAATCATTTTATTTGTTTCAGTTTTTATTTTATCAGCCCACTTATATATTGATAAATTCGGACTTTTAGTTTTTTATAACCTTCTAAATAATTGAATACTTCTTCTTCTAAGTCTTCAAAATTCAAATTAGAAGATTTTAGTTTGTTATTTAACTGTTTTTTCTGATGGTGTATATTTTTAAGAATCAAATTTCTGTCTTCCTCTAAGCTATCAAGATCTAGGACAAATAATTGTAAATGCTCAAATAAATTAGGGGTTCTTGATTTGAAAGGATAGGTTTTTATAAGATGTTTCAAAAATGATAGCTCTATTTTAATAAATTCAAATTCTGTTGTCCATAATGAAATATAATAAAGAAGCTCATTAATACTTTTGTTATGACTAAAAGTGGTAAACTTTAATTCTGAATTCATGATTTTTTAATTTTAGCATATATCTAATTACTAACTTATTAAGTTAAAATAAAATGATATATATCAAATTAATAGGCATAGTTGAAATAGGTTTTGAAGCGTGTATGATACTTCAATTAGTGGTTTTCAACCATAATTAAGTTATAAATTATAGATGCTTGGGAATTTTCAACTATGAGTAGTTGTTTTAATATTGAGGAATATCATTTTGAGAATCTAAAACAAGTAATAGTTTTATGTAATTATAAAATTATTAAGCCATGAAAAATCTACTAATTTTAATCATGTGCTTGAGTACTCAGCTAGTTGGGTTTGCTCAAGTTATAAGTAATATTGATGAAGTTACTCAAGTAAATGAAGATTTGATAGCGATAAGAAATGGGAATCAGTGGGGTTTTTTAAATGAAGAAGGCTTATTAGTTATTGATTATAGAGATGATTTTGTTTTGAATAATGATGAAGTAAAATCATATCCGTTTTTTAAAGATGGAAGGTGTTTAATTAGAAAATTAATAGACAACGAATATTTATATGGATTTATAAATACTGCTGGTAATGAGGTGATTGTGCCTCAATATTTAAATGCTTCAACTTTTTATAATGGATATGCAATTATTAGTAAACTTTTAAAAGAGAAAATTGGGTTTAATGAAGTTTTAAAAAAAGATATTACTAGTTCTAAATTAGAAGAATTTATTATTGATACTCAGGGGAAAATTGTGCTCTATTTAGAAAATCCTCGAAATTATATTCCTCCAACAGCAATTTCAAAAATCCCACCTAAATTCTATTCAAAATTTATTGCCCCACACTTAATAGCAGTTATGAAAAAAGATGAAAAATGGGATATTTATAAATTTTAACTTAAAAAGACATTGTTATGGGACTAAATTTTAATCAATTCGCAAAAGAAGCTAATACGTTTTTAAAAGAGTATGCAGTAACTTTAAATCTAAGAGATGATACAGATAAAGCAGGACGTATTTTAACTTCTATTTTACATGGATTACGAGAGGTAATTTCAACTGAAGAATCATTACAATTAATTGCTCAATTCCCCATGTTTTTAAAAGCAATATATGTAAATGGATGGTCTAGTAAGGCTAAAATAAAAGTTAAAAGTTTGGAAGATTTTATAGATGTTATTAGAGACTTTAATGGCGTTACTTCCGTCGTTGATTTTGAATCTGATGAGATTGCTGAAAATTATATTAAATCAACATTCATCATCTTACGTAAGTATATTTCTCTTGGTGAATTAGAAGATATTAGAACGGTTCTTCCTAAAGATTTAAAATTTTTGATATATCAAAGTGTAATGTTTTAAATTCTAAAATGATGAATATTATTGAAAAATATGGAGAAATAGAAATTCCTATTGGACAAATTAATTTAAGAGGAAATTTAAGATTGGCTACCAATAGCAAAGGAATTATATTATTTTCACACGGTAGCGGAAGTAGTAGGTTAAGCATTCGGAATAATTATGTAGCTAATTTATTGCTTGAAGATGGATTTTCTAGTTTGCTTTTTGATTTATTAACAACTGAAGAAGATACAATTTATGAAAACCGATTTAACATTGATTTACTTACAGATCGGCTTTTACAAGTTACAAAATGGATAAGTAAACATAAAGATACAAAGCATTTGTCAATTGGTTATTTTGGCGCAAGCACTGGTGCTGCTTCTGCTTTAAGTGCAGCGGCTAAATTAGGCAATACCATAAAGGCAATAGTTTGTAGAGGCGGACGACCAGATCTTGCACTAGAAATTTTAAAAGATGTAAAAACACCTACACTTTTATTGGTTGGAGGTAATGATAGTGTAGTTATTGAATTAAATAAAAAAGCGCAGTCAAAAATAAAAGGTATTTGTGAACTTAAAATTATTGAAGGAGCCACACATTTATTTCCAGAACATGGGAAATTAGAACAGGTAGCAATGCATACAGGCAATTGGTTTGATACCTATTTAAAAATATAAAAATGAAGTAATAATGTTTGCCAATAGGGAAGAAGCAGGTAACTTACTTGCAGAAAAGTTAATTAATTATTGTAACAATACAGAAGCTGTAATTGTAGCAATTCCAAGAGGAGGTGTTCCTGTTGGAAGTGTAATGTCAAAAAAATTAAATCTTCCATTAGAAATAGTGCTATCTAAAAAAATAGGACATCCTTTTAATAAAGAATATGCAGTAGGTGCTGTTACGTTAAAAAACAGAATTTTAAGTGATTCAAATTTGGGCATTTCAAAATTATATATTGAAGAAGAAACAGAACGAGTTAGAGCTATTTTAAAACAACAATATCAATTATATTACGGTACTAAAAAGCCCATTAATTTAAAAGGTAAAATTGTTATTTTAGTTGATGATGGTGTAGCTACAGGAAATACTCTAATTTCAAGTATTGATTTGATTCAATTACAAGAACCTTCTTCAATTATTGTAGCTTTACCAGTAGCTTCGCATACAGCATTAAAAAATATTAAAAATATGCCAAATGTACTTCTTACAGTTTGTTTACTTGTACCCAGAGATTTTAGAACTGTAGGTCAGTTTTATGATGAATTTAATCAAGTGAGTGATACAGAAGTGATTAAATTGTTAAAAGAAGCTAGTGATAATTTTCAGTTAAACTATTCAAACTCATAACTATTTAGATGTGAGGTTTCATTTCACTTTTACGCTTTTTAAGGAGTATTTTTAAATCTCGTATAGTTTCATCTGTTGCTTCTTCAAAGCTTTCTTCGTTAGAAGAAGCAATTATTTTTGGACCTGGTAAACTTAATTGAATATCACAAATTTTACCTTTTCCTTTTGGATCGTTTTCTAGTTTATAAAAAACTTCAGCTTTAATAAGCCAATCGTATTTTTTAGCTAATTTATTAAGTTCTTTTATTACAAAATCTTCCATAAATTCACTAGTGTCCATTTTTACAAATTGAATATTAATTTCCATAATTTAGGTTTTAAAATTCTAATTACATTTTATAAATATTTGTAATATTAATTAGTACAAAATAGAAACGGGGAAACTTGCGTTTCCCCGTTTCCTGAAAAGGTTAAAATTGTTATATCGCTTTCAAACAATTTTCAAATCATTTTATCTCTAAAACAATCCAAAACTATCATCTTTAAATAAACATCTTTAAGCTTTTCATTTCAACCTTTGGTATTTTTCAATAACAAGGGTTTATTTTTTTAGAAACAGGAAGCCTAAACTTCCTGTTTCTTTTATGAAAAGACTTCGGTAACTTTTTGAAATTAAAATAATCTTTCAAAAAACTTTTATTTCTAAAAATTAGAATAATAAATTAACCCTTCAAGAAGTATCTAAATTTCTCCATTATAATTGAATTGTTATATAACAATTAATTTTTTTTAAAATACATTTAAAGCTAATAAACCAAAGAACTTTTATTTTAGGATGTAAAATTATGCACTATTAATAAAATTCAAAATGATGTACATCACAATGACCTATGATTGTTATCATTTATTGCAATTATTTGAATAAGACGAAAGTTGAAATGCCTTCTCATGGGCAGTCAAAGTCATTTTCTTTGCTTTTTTGGTATTTTAATAGTTGAAACCTATTAAGTTTTTTCAAAATGAAGATTTCATACCTAGATTTAATAAAAAATGATTCTCTAGAAAACTTGTGTTAAAATAAATATCACTAAATAATGACTACTCAGATAAGAAAAACTTAATAATATCAGCAGTAGATACAATACCTTTTATTTTGTCTTTCTCTATAATTGGGATAGCATGGTGGCGTCCTTTTGCTAATACCTTTGCTACATCTTCAATAGTTGCATTAGTGGTTAAAGAATATGGATGTGGAGTCATAATATCTTTAACTTTCAACTCCTTATAAATAATATTATCATCATTGATTCCTGCGCCTTTAATGTTGTACATAAAGTCTATTAAACTAATCATACCAACCAACTTCCCGTTTTCAGTTACTGGAATATGATGATGAAATTCTTTTTTTTCATAAATATGTTTCACATCCAAAATGGATTGTTCAGGTGAAACACAAACAACATTTTTTGTCATAATTGTTGTAATTGAATCTGATTTCATGGCTTTGCTTTTAGTGTTATTAACTCATTTTAAATTTAACACAACAATCTAACGTTGAAAATGATATTTCTCATTTTTAGCTACATTATTTTATAATATATTTAATAGTACATATAACTTCTTAATTATGAAAACTAAAACAATTTTAGAACTACTTACTTTAAGTTCAAGCATGTACTTTTTAGCAAAAGACAGTGAATTTTTTGAACGAATTAAAGAATTGTCTGAAAAAGGGAAAGATGAAATTAATAAAATTGTTTCAGAATCTCAATTAGATGAAAATGGAAATGAATTAGAATTTGTTGATAAGGTAATTCTAAAAACAAATGAGCTTAAAAAAGAATTAGATGAAAAAATTGAAGAACTTGTAATTAAGTTTTATAAAAAAATAAACATAGCACATTTAGATGAAATTAAAGCGCTAAATGAAAAGTTAGAAAAGGCCGATATGGCCATTGCATTATTGGAAGCTCGATTAAATAAGTTAGAAGCAAAATAAAATGGGAATTTTAACTGGTATTAGAAAAAATTTCAAATCTATCTCCAGATACAATCAAATTTTAAGAGTCTTATTAAAATATGGATTTGAAGATTTGGTTTATTACTTGGACGAAAGGAAACAATATACATTTTTCCATAAACTAATTCCAAAAACTTCCAGAAAACATGCGCTTTTATATACCAAATGGGCCAAAATGAGATTGGTATGCGAAGAATTGGGACCAACTTTTGTGAAGTTTGGACAAATTTTAAGCAATCGCCCAGATTTAATCCCAATGGAATTAACTTTAGAGTTAGAAAAGCTTCAGGAGAGAGTTCCTCCAATGTCTCAAAAAGAAGCTAGAAATGTTGTAGAAACCGAATTAAAAGGTTCAGTTGAGGACTTGTTCGCTTGGTTTGAGCCAGAACCTTTTGCATCAGCATCAATTGCTCAGGTGCATAAAGTAACCCTGCATTCAGGTAAGCGCGTAGCCTTAAAAGTGCAACGATCTGGCATATTTGATATTATTGTTGAAGACATTAAAGTCATGTATAAAATTGCCGAAGTTTTAGAAAAAAGAATTCCTTCTATAAAAAGTTTTGACCCTGTTGGATTGGTTAAACATTTTGAATATTCCATACTAAAAGAACTCGATTTTATAAATGAGTCAATCAATGTAGAGCGTTTTTATAACAACCTTCAAAAAGATGAAACAATAGAACAGTTTGCCTATGCTCCAAAAGTATACAAAGAATTTACCACTTTAAAAGTTTTGGCATTAGAGTTTATATCGGGTATAAAAATTGATAAAATACATGAATTAAACAAAAAGGGCTTTGATACAAAAGTAATAGCTAAAAGACTGGCAATTAGTTATTACAAACAAATATTCGAATACGGTTTTTTTCATGCCGATCCTCATCCAGGAAATTTATTAGTACTTCCAAATGGATATATTGCATATTTAGATTTTGGTATGATGGGTAGCATGTTACCAAGAGACATTAACATATTTGGTAAATTATTTATTGCTATTTCAAACAAAAATGTTAGAGAAATTATTAAAGCACTTCAAAAACTTTCAAATACTGTTGTTATAGCAAATATGAGAGGTTTAGAATTTGATATCAACGAATTTGTTGAGAAATATTATGTTAGAGATGTTCATAAAAATGAAATGAGCACTATTCTGCTAGAGCTTAAAGATATTATTATGAATCATGGTTTAAAAGTACCAACTTATTTTTTCCTTTTTGCTCGTTCATTAGTGACTCTTGAAGGTGTTATAGAAAAGTTAGATCCTGATTTTGAACAATTAGAAATAGTACGTCCTTATTTAATAAAAAGCAGCAAAAGAAGGCTCAATCCAATAATTATTGGAAAAAAGGTTGTAAACTCAATTATTGAATTAACCGATTACATGGAAGATTTCCCATCAGATCTAAAAAATGCTATCAGAAAAATAAATTCAGGTCAAGTAAAGGTAGATTTAACGCATAAAGGGATTGATCCTTTAAGACATACAATGCGTCGCGTAACAAAACAACTTGTTACGGCCTCAATTATGGTTGCTTTAATAATAAGTGCTTCCCTTTTTATTATCTATGAAGTTCATCCAGTATGGAAAAGTATTTCTGTGATAGGTATTACGAGCTTTTCATTAGCTGTAATTTTAGGAATTAGAATGACTATAAATATTAGAAATAGTGATCGAGATCAATAATTCAAATAATAAAAATCATAAAAAAGTACAATTTTTCAATTGTACTTTTTTAGTTTAAACTTAAATGCTAAGCCTTTGAAAAAGCTTTTTTGAAATGAGCAAATGCTTCTGAAATTTCGTTTTGAAAATGTTCTAGCTTGGTTTCTTCTTTTTCTTTTTTAGAAAATTTCACTTTAAGTTTATCAATAAATGAATTAAATTCTTCTTTTCCTTTTTCAAATGAACTTTCTGATTCTTTTTTGTCTTTTTTTAATTTTTGTTCCAAAATCTCTAACTGAATTTTAAATTGTTCCAATTCAATTAGTGTTAATGCATACATTCTGTTTAAAGTTTCATTACTTTTAATTTTAACTTCAATTTCATGTATTGTTGAAAGCAATTGTTTTTTTTGCTTTTTAAAAACCTCTTTGGTTTCAGCTTTACCTAAAGCCAATTGTACACGAAGCTCATCAAACTTAGTATTAATTTCTTCAATTTTTACTTTAAGAATCTTTACAGTATGCTCACTATCGTGAATGAATAGGTTAAATTTCTTTTTAGTCTCTTCGTACTTATCTAGTGCTTCTGCTTTACCTAAAGCAGTCTTAACTTGAAATTCTTCTAAATTAACAGCTGTTTTTCTTAGTGCACTAATAACTTTATCAATAAAATGAATGTCTTGATTATTTCCCATGATACTTAATATTTATAGTGAACTTAAATTTCAATTTAATTCTTCTAAAAAGCAATGAGCAATATCATTTTAAACAAGTATTTTAAATTAATTTTTTTTATAAAGAAGATTTTTAAGAGTTTCTGCTTGATGTTATTTTATCTAGTTCAGATTATTTAGAAAACCATTCATGAAATGATTTAATAATTTACTTGCTTTTATTGCTCTTAATAAAACTAGGCATAACTAACTTTGTGTTGTTCGGCTTTATAGGTATTTTCAATTCCTTTTAGAAGAGCATCTGGGTTAAAAGAAATACTGTTAATTCCTTTTGAAACTAAAAATTCAGCAAATTCAGGAAAATCGCTAGGTGCTTGCCCACAGAATCCAATTTTTGTTTTTGTTTTAATGGCTTTCTCTATGGCCATAGAAATCATTTCTTTTGCTGCTTTATCATTTTCATCAAAAAGCTCATTCATCAATTCAGAATCTCTGTCTACTCCTAAAGTTAACTGGGTTAAATCATTAGATCCAATAGAAAAACCATCAAATATTTCAGCAAACTCTTCAGCTAAAATTACATTGCTTGGAATTTCAACCATGGTATAAACTTCCAATCCATTTTTGCCTTGTTCTAATTCATATTCAGTCATTGTTTTTATAGTTTTTTTTGCTTCTTCTATGGTTCTACAAAAAGGAATCATAACTTTAAGGTTGGTAAGCCCCATATTATCGCGTACTTTTTTAACAGCTTTGCATTCCAACCCAAAACCATCTTTATATAAATCATTATAATATCTTGAAGCTCCTCTAAATCCAAGCATTGGATTTTCTTCTTGAGGCTCAAATTGTTTTCCTCCAATTAAGTTTGCATACTCATTGGTTTTAAAATCACTCATTCTAACAATCACTTCCTTCGGATAAAAAGCAGCCGTAATTGTAGCAATTCCTTCGGCTAGTTTATCAATAAAATAAGTTTCCTTGTTTGGATAATTTTCTGTCAGTTTTTCAATTTCTTTTTTAGCTTGTTTATCTATAAGTTCATCAAATTTTATTAATGCCATGGGGTGAATTTTTATAATATGTGTTATTATAAATTCCATGCGTAATAACCCAATGCCATTATTTGGATAAGATGAAAGTTGAAATGCTTTTTCAGGATCAGCCAAAATCATTTTTATGGCTGTTTTAGGCATTTTAATAGTTGTAAAATCTAATTCGTTTTTTTCAAAAGGAAGATTGCCTTTATATATATATCCCGTTTTCCCTTCGGCACAAGAAATGGTAATTACATGACCATCAGAAAGTGTTTCGGTAGCATTTATGCAACCTACTACAGCAGGAACACCTAATTCTCTGGCAACTATTGAGGCGTGACTAGTACCGCCCACCTTTATTGGTGATAATGCCACCAGATTGTTTTAATATTGGATCCCAATCTGGAGTAACTGTATCAGTAACTATAATTTCACCTTTTTGAAGTTTAAAAGCTTCTTTTGGAGAATTTAAAATTCTGGCTGTACCCACAATAATTTTTGAGCCAATGGCGTTTCCAGAACTTGATACCTCACCTTTCTCTAATAATTTATACTCAAAAAAGATATTTTTCTTTTTTGTTTGGTGTACAGTTTCGGGTCTGGCCTGAGTAATATATAATTTATTGGTAAAACCATCTTTTGCCCATTCTATATCCATTGCTTTTTTATAGTGTTCCTCAATAATTAATGCCCATTTTGCAAGTAAATGAATTTCATCATCGGTGAGTACAAATTGTTTTTGGAATGCTACAGGAGTTTCAATATTTAGTAGTGAGGAATGACTATTAGATTGCGCATAAATGAGTGTTTTTGCTTTATTACCTAGTTTTTTTTAATAATTGCATTTTTACCTTGTTTAAGTGTTGGTTTAAACACATAAAATTCATCGGGATTTACAGTTCCCTGAACAATATTTTCTCCCAACCCCCAAACTCCAGAAAGTAAGATAATGTTTTCAAAACCAGATTCAGGTTCTAATGTAAATCCAACTCCAGAACAACCTGTATCTGAGCGAACCATTTTTTGAATACCTACTGAAATGGCTATTTTTTTATGTGATATTCCTTTATCTTCTCTATATTTTATAGCTCTATCGGTATATAATGATGAAAAACAATTTTTAATGGCATCTAACAACTCTTTTTCTCCTTTTATATTTAGAAAAGTTTCATACTGCCCGGCAAAACTAGCTTCAGGAAGGTCTTCAGCGGTTGCGCTGCTTCTAACAGCAACTTCAAAATAATTTCCTTCGCATAAATTTTTGTAAGCATTCATTATTGCATTTGAAAATTCGTTGGATAATGTTCCTTTTAAAATAATGTCTCTGGCTTTTTCTCCTATAATATTTAGATTAGAATAAGTTACTGTGTCAAGCTTACTCAGTGTTTTGTCTATTGAACTCTGTAATTTATTTTCTTTTAAAAATTCATAAAAAGCTTCAGAAGTTGTTGCAAATCCGTTGGGAATATTTACTCCATCATTAATAAGTTCATTATACATTTCACCCAATGAAGCGTTTTTACCTCCTACAATTGGGATGTCTACAATGCCTATTTCATTAAATTTTTTTATAAACGATTTCATTTTTAATTAGTTTAATAATTTATTTCATTAAAACTTATTAATGGGATATGGATGGTGCCTTCTATTCTTTTAACTAAATCTTTATGGAATATTTTTCTAATAAGTCCTTTATTTCCTCTTTCTAGCATTCCTATTAAATCAGCGTCTACTTTATTTAGATAAAATACTAAATAATTATAAATTTCATCAGAGAAAACAACCTCAAACTCTAAATTTTCATAGGTTACTTTTTGTTTTAAAATTTCTTTAAACCACTCCATTTCTTGTTGTGCATCTGTATCACTTTTTTGAAAAATATGTACAATTTTAATGGTAGCATTAAAAATTTTGGCAATTTCAGCCAGTCTAAAAATAGCAATGATATCTTCTTCTTCAAAATCAGTAGTATAAACTATCGTTTTTATGTTATTTAGAGTTGCATTTATTGGAATTGCTAAAATAGGACAAGGCGCTTTTTCAATAAGTTTTTTGGTGGTACTTCCCATTAATAATTCTTTAAACGCACTTTTACCTTTCATTCCAGTTACTATCATTGAAGCATACAATTCATCAGCTTTTAAGATAATTCCCGCTACAATAGAGCTATTCTCAATAGCTTCAATTTGAATATTTAACGTTTCAATATCGCTTCCTAAATGTGATTTACAGAATTCTTTGAGTTCATCGGTTTTTTGCTGAATGCTTTCTTCAATTGGTAATAATATAGGATCATTAAGAGTTGACGCTAATGTTACATTATTAAATATATGAACTACCCATAAAATTGATTTTGTTTTTTTACTTAGCGTATAAGCATATTTTAATGCTGTAATTGCATTATCTGAAAAATCGGTTGCATGTATAATAGTTTTCATTCAATGATAATTTAATGGTTACTATTAAATAATTTATAAAGTTAAAAATCACATGGAAATCAATAAATGATATCTCTCATTTTACAACGATTTATTAATGACTGCGGTCATTTTATTTGATGGGTTGCTTTGATAATTTTATTTTATATAAAATGCATGATGAAAGTAATTTAACCGCTTTAAAAAACAGACCTAATGGAAGTTATATTTTTGAAGCAAATGGGCAAGAATTATACGTTCTAACTGAACATTGGAAATCAGATTTGTTGTTTTATAAAGAAGGTTTAAATTTTTTGAATCATTTAATTGATAAATACTTTATTTGGATTTCTAAAAAAGAAGATGCAGATCTTGTGCAAAAAATAGATGCTAGCATTCTTAAAACAAGTGAGCAATGTTCTAATTTAATTAAACGTGTAGATAAGCATTTAGCGCATTTGGCTAATTTAATTGAAAATCCTTTTAAATATGATTCTCATAAATTTAGAAATGAACATCAAGAACTTGAAGATGACATCACAAAGTTTATAAAAATATTTAGAGCCAATAGAGAAAAAGTTTTTGCCATTACAGAGCACGTAATTGAAAGTGATGAATTTATTCGTCAAATAACAGTGAGTTAAAAACCTATAAATTATTGAATGTAGTTTTAACCTCAATTGTAAGTCGTCAGCAAAAAGTGGACTGATTTAGACAATTTCATAGAGAGTGTTTTCAAAATCTTTAAATTTGATAAATTATGAAAACACAAAAGAAACAAACCACCGAAAACTTCATTAAAGAGATTCGTAGAAAAACGAAAAGAATCTTTAGTTCCGAGCAAAAAATCCAGATTGTAATGGAAGCATTACGAGCCGAGATGTCTGTAGCAGAATTATGTAGAAAATACGCCATTCATGAGTCTTCATTTTATAAATGGAATAAAGAATTTTTAGAAGCAGGTAAAAAGCGTTTAGCTGGTGATACTGTGAGAGAAGCTACTAGTGATGAAGTAACAGAACTTAGAAAAGAAAATCTGCGTTTAAAAGAGGTTGTAGCTGATTTGGTATTGCGCTATGACATTGTAAAAAAAAGCTTATCCGAGTTGGATTAACTGTAAAATACAAGAAGTATATGCGTTTTACAGTATCTGAAAAACAAGAGATTATTCATATGGTAGTTCGTTCGGAGATTGGAGTTAATAGGACACTCAGGGAAATTGGGCTCAATAAAAGCACCTTTTATAATTGGTATAATGCCTATACAGAAAAAGGTGTAGAAGGATTGCTTCCAAATAAAAGATGTGTCAATCGGCAATGGAATAGCATTCCGCAGGTGCAAAAAAACTTAGTAGTAAAATTAGCGTTGGATTATTCTCATTTATCATCAAGAGAATTAGCCTATAAAATAACCGATGAACAACAAATATTTATATCTGAATCCAGCGTTTATCGCATTTTAAAGTCAAGAAACCTAATCACAGCGCCTGCTCATATTTTTCTAAGCGCTGCTGATGAATTTACCAGTAAAACAGGGTTTGTGCATCAAATGTGGCAAACCGACTTTACATACTTTAAAATCCTGGGATGGGGCTGGTATTACCTAAGTACCATATTAGACGATTACAGCAGATATATAGTTCATTGGGAGCTTTGTTCAAATATGAAAGTAGATGATGTTAAAAGAACTGTGGATACTGCTATTGTGAAAGCCAAGTTAATAACCAAACAGCGACCAAGATTGTTATCCGATAATGGATCTTGTTACATTGCAACGGAACTAAAATCGTATTTAAAAGATCACCATCAAATGGAACAAGTACACGGAAGACCGAATCATCCACAAACACAAGGGAAAATTGAACGCTATCATAGAACTATGAAAAATGTGGTAAAACTTGATAATTATTATACGCCTGAAGAATTAAATACCGCTTTAGAAAAATTTGTATACACTTATAACAACCAAAGGTATCACGAATCTTTACAAAATTTAACTCCTGCTGATGTATATTATGGTAGAGGTGAGCAAATACTTCAAGAAAGAAAAAAATTAAAAAAACAGGCAATTATGCAACGTAGAAATGAATATATGAATTTTAAAAAAATTAACAAATCAAAAAAAATCAATTAACTTTGAATAATTAACTAAATACTCTCTATTGAAAAGTCCAAATTAGTTTGAAGACATACAATGAAAGGGTTTTTGTAACTTTTTGATATTGAAATAATTTTTCAAGAATTTTTACAATTAAAAATTAGTATAAAATTAAACCACCAGAAAGTATCTAAACCGCTTCATTATAATCTGAATTGTTACTAAACAGTGCAGATTACTATTTTAAAGATATTTTGTAAGCTATTAAATCAAAGAACTTTTATTTTAGAATGTAAAATTATGCGCTTTTTTAAAATTTTAAAATGATAAGCATCATTATAGCATATGATTGTTATCATTTTGACTAATTAAATATTACAATTCCATAACCCATATTTAGTAAGAAAATTCCTACTAAAAAAAGTAGCATATAAATTAGTTGAACAAATTTAATATTAATATAATCAAACCATTTGATGGCTCTTTTGGGAATAATAAATAAGATTAATCCTTCAAATAGAGCAATCCATCCAATAAGAGTTATAATGAGTCTCCAATCTCCTTCCCAAATATTATGAAATAAAATATTTAACAAACCAATAATAATTGCCATAAAAGATGCGAGAATAGTAAATTTTTCATCACTTAAATCTTTAATTATTTGCAGTATTCGTTTTGGGTTAAAACTTAATATTAAAAAGAAAATTATTAAATACCAACCCCAGAATTTTGCTAAAAAAACAGATATATTTTCCATAATAATACATTTAATATTTATTCATGCAACACTAAAAAAGGAGTTTCAATGTGGTAACTAATTTCTTCAACAGTTGGTTTGAATAAAATTCGTTGAAAAAGGTTTAAATTTTTTGCAACCATTATAATCATATTAATATCTCTGCTTTCAATGAAGCATTGCACGCCTTCTTCTATATTTTTATTTGTAATTCTATGAAAGCTATGTTTCTCATCTATAAAGAAGATGCTTAAAAACTCTTTATTCTCTAGTTGGGAATCTGTAAGGATTTCATCTTTTTTGGAAATATGTAATATTCTAATAGTAGCATTGTGCATTTTAGCTAACTCAGTAATACTATTTAAAATTTTTGGGTGGTAAAAAATATTATAATCTGTTGGGAAAGCAATTTCTTTAGGAATAGTATACACTGCTTTTTCAGGAACTATTAGTACGGGGTGTTTTACTTTTGTAATTAAATCTCCCGTATTACTGCCCACAATTACTTCACTTAAACCAGAAGTACCTTTGGTTCCCATAATAATAAGATCTATTTTTTTTTCATCAATATGTGTTTTTACAGCACTTATAAAACTATCATAACTTGAAAGTGTGTAGAAATGATGTTTAGAGTTTTTAGGTAGTTTATTAATTTTTTGCATTAATTTGTTCAATGCATCTTTTGCTTGCTCTAAAATTGTTTTTTCAAGGATATCTGATGTAGGTATTATTGGGTAATCTCCAGTGGTATAATAAGGAATTAATGTAACGTGTAATAAATAAAAATTACAAGTTGTTTTTTTGTAAAGTTCTAAAGCATATTTAATGGCATTCCATGAATTTTCTGAAAAGTCGGTTGGAAGTAATACATTTTTCATTGGACTAATTAAATTAATGTTATATTCAAAATTAGTCTTGATAATTGTAGTTTGAAATGATATATATCAATTGAATAAGTAATCTTAAAAATAAGGTTAATTAACTTTTTTTAATTTATCCATATTTAATATTTTAATATTTCTACCTTCTAAATCAATAATACCTTCTCTTTTAAAATCGGAAATAGTTCTTATAAAAGTTTCAGTTGCAATACCTGCAATACTTGCAAGATCGCTTCTTGATATATGAATACTTTCACCTTGCCGGACACTAATTTTTTTAGTAAATTGTAAAATTGTATTTGCTGTTTTTTTACGTACAGAACTGTATGCCATTTCAATTAAATTTTCTTTTATTTCTGTTACACTATCAGAAAGATGGTCTATTAATTGAAGTGTTACTTCATGATTATTCATCAAAATATTTTTTAACTCATTTTTTGCGAGTCGTAAAATCTTTGTGTTTTCAATTGCGGTAGCTGTTTCTTGATAAGGAATATTATGAGAAAATGATGTGATGCCAAAAAAATCATCTTCTTTATGCAATGCTGTAATCAGTTCTTTTCCTTGTGTGTCGCTTTTATACGTTTTTACAACACCTGAATGCACTAAATAAACAAAATTTGAGTTTCCGCCTTCATTATAAATAATTTCACCTGGATTAAAGGAGTATTCTTCAAAAGTCTCAATGAAATAATTTTTAAGATGGTCTAATGTTTTTAGTTGGTCTACAATAGTTGTTTTAACATTGCTATTCTCTTTTAATGTAATATCTTGAAGAATAGAAACTTTTGCCAATCTACTTTCAATAGCACTAAATAATTCTGATTCGTCAAAGGGTTTTGTAATATAATCATCAGCACCTAAATTCATTCCTTTTCGAACGTCTTCACGACTTATTTTTGCAGATATAAAAATAAAAGGAATGTGTTTGGTATCTTCTTCTTTAGAAAGAATTTGAATTACGCCATAACCATTTAATTCAGGCATCATGATATCACAAATAATAATATCGGGCAAATGTTTTTTTGCTTCAGCAACGCCAATTTTACCATTTGATGCGGTAATTACAGTGTAATTTGCTAGCTCTAATAGTTCTGCTGTATTTTCCCTAACAAAAAGGTCGTCTTCTATTAATAAAATCTTTTTCATAATGTTTTATTTAATGGTAATTTAATAATAAATATAGATCCTTTATGTTCTATGCTTTCAAAAGTAATAGAACCTCCTAAGTTTTCTAAATGAGATTTTACAATATTTAAACCAATACCTGTTCCTTGAATATTTAATACATTTTCAGCTCTAAAGTAGCGGTTAAATATAAATTTTTGGTCCTTTTCAGGAATTCCAATGCCTTCATCAATAAATTTAAAAATAGTACTCTCGGTATCCTGATAAATCTCTAAATCAATTGTGGTGTTTTCTAATGAATATTTTATGGCATTGTATAATAAATAGGATAGTATAAGTTCTAAAATTTTCTCATCTTGGTGTAATACATAATCATTAGTATCTGTAGAAATGTTAATTTTTTGTCCATTTTTTAAAAGCATATTAGCATTATAAACCACCTCATTCACAATTTTGCTTAAATTAAATGTGGTGAATTTATAATTAACATTGCTAGCTTCTATACTTTCTATAGATAAGAAATCATTTAAAATATTGTTAAGATAATGTACTTTTTGTGTAATTGTTTCTATATGCTTATCTCTTTTATCTTGTTGATTGCTTAATTTATATTTATCTAATAACATAGAAGAAGTTAAAATACCGCTTAATGGTGTTTTAAACTCATGAGATACTAATGATAAAAATTTAGTTTTTAAACTGTTAAGTTCTTGCTCTTTTTGTAAGGCTTCTTTAATTTTAGCTTCACCTTCAATTCTTTTTTTTATTTCTCTTTTTAAATTAATATTTACTTCTTTTAATTGTTTAATTGTATTTTTTAATTCGGCTGTTTTTTCTTTTACAGTTTTTTCTAATTTAGTATTGAGATTTTTAATTTTTTTGTCTGCTTCTTTACGATTTGTGATGTCAATAATTAGTGCAATAACAAATAGTTTTTTATCAATTTCAAAGGGATTTAAACTAATTTCTAAGGGAAATTTTTTGTTGTTTTTAGCAATTCCATATAAGTTAAGCTCAAAATTTATATTTTGTATCGTTTTATTTTTTAAAAAGTTTGAAAAATGGGTTTTATGACTGTATTGGTATTTTAAAGGGACTAGAATGTTTAAATGTTGATTTACTAATTCTTCTTTCTCATAACCAAAAATTTGTTCAGCAGCAGAATTGGAAGCAATTATAAGTTGTTTGTCATTAGCTATAATTGCGCCCTCAGGAATGGCTTCAAAAAGTATGTTGAAAATATGTTGATTGCTAAAAGACATAAAATTAATTTCATGGATGAGGCAAAATTCAATATCAACATAAATATAGTTAAAAAATTGATATACAACAGTTAAAAAACGGATAAATTGATTGAATAAATTGATATTTATCACTTGAATTGTTGATTATGATTAGTAATTTTAATGAGAATTAAGTTGATAATAACATATTTGAAATACAATATTACAGATGTTGACATTTAAAAATTTTAATATTGCTGATTGGTTTTCTTTTTATAGAATTGCTGCTTCTCCATTTTTATTAATTTTAATTTGGTTAGGTGAGCGAGAGATTTTTACTTGGTTTTTATTGGTTAGTTATTGTACAGATATGATTGATGGATTTTTGGCGAGATCTTTAAAAATTACAAGTGCTAGAGGTTCACAATTAGATTCTTTTGGAGATCAAATCACATTTATAATTGGATTAATTGGATTATTGGTTTTTGAATATGATTTTATGAAAGAGAATTATCTTTTAATATTAATTGCTTTTGTTCCTTATAGTATTCAAATGGTTCTTGCATTTAGAAAATATGGAAAAGCAACTGCTTTTCATACTTATTTAGCTAAATTATCAGCAATTATACAAGGTGTATTTATACTTTGGCTATTATTTTTTAATCCCATTTATTGGTTGTTTTACACAATGATTGTGTTGGGTTTATTAGAAACAATAGAAGAAATTACACTTATTTTTATGTATGATAAATGGGTTGCAGGTGTAAAAGGTATTTATTGGGCACTTAGAGATAAACGTAGACTTGCAACTGAAAAATAATAGATCTATGCTATGCGACCCTTCTCATTTTTTAAAATTATCCTTTTATGTTTGGCAATTGTAGTTGTTGATATTATTACTTTCTACTGGTTATTATCTATCACTCAACTAATTACTTCGTCACTCATTAAAAATAGTATTTATATTGCTTTCTGGGTTTTTACTATTGGGCTTATTACGGGCATTATTTTATTAAAAAGTAGGTTAGCTACAATGAATACCTATCGAAAACAATGGCTCATATCTTCTTTTTACGGGCTTTCAGTTTCTTCTTTTGTTCCAAAATTAATTTTTGCTACAGTAGTTTCAATATTATATTTTACAAATTATGTATTTTCTGAGAAGGAATCATTAATTATAATTCCAATTATTGGTTTGTTTTCAGGTTTTCTTCCATTCTTTATTATTGTGTATGGTATTTTTAGAACACTTTACAGATTTAAAATCCGTCATTTAAAAATTAAATTTGAAGGGTTACCTAAAAATTTTGAAGGGCTTCGAATTATTCATATATCAGATCTTCATTTGGGTAGTTTTAACTTTCGTTATCATATTTTAGATAGAGCTATAAAATTGATTAATAATGTAGCACCAGATTTTATTTTTTTTACAGGAGATTTGGTTAATAACTATGCATGGGAATTAAAAGGATGGGATAAAGTATTAAAACAATTATCGGCAAAAAAGGGCAAATATGCAGTTTTAGGAAATCATGATTATGGGGATTATAGCAAATGGAAATCTTTAAAAGTGAAGCAGTCTAATTTTGAACTGATTAAGTATTTTTATAAAAAAATAGATTTTAAATTATTATTAAATAAAGCTGATATTGTTGAAATTGATGGAGAAAAGATTGCTATTTTAGGGGTTGAAAATTGGGGAAATCCTCCATTTAAACAATATGGTGATTTGCAAAAATCATTGAAGAACGTTACTAATATTCCTTTTAAAATATTGTTGTCTCATGATCCATCTCATTGGAAGGAAGAAGTAGTTGAAAAGACAAATATTGCATTAACACTTTCTGGTCATACACACGGAATGCAAGCAGGTATTGATTTAAAAAATAAAAATTGGAGTCCTATTCAATATAAATACAAGCATTGGGCCGGATTGTATAAAAATAACAAACAATATTTATATGTAACCCGAGGTTTGGGTTGGATTGGATTCCCAGGAAGATTAGGAATGCGCCCTGAAATTACATTTATTGAGCTTCATAAATAATTTTAAATAAATTTGTAATAAATTGAAGCTACTTTATTAAAATTCAAACTGATTATAGTCATACCATACATAAATTATAATCTTTAAATTAATATAGTTTTAAATTTTATCTTAAGATGTTACTGTTAAATTTTTTTTTAAAAAGTTTTAGTGTTCTTATACTATTCGTTTTTTTAGTGTTTGATATACATAAAAATGACAAAGTAAATTATAATAACAAAAAAATAATTTTCAGTAAAAACTCTTTAAATATTATTTCAGTTTCAAAAAATGTGAAGGTAAAAGATTATTTCCCTTACATGGATTCTCTTGTAAATCAGCACAATTTAAAAGCTAATTATACCATAACTGAACATATTTTGGTTCGTGCTAACCATTGGATAATTGACACTTTAGCGAATACAGATTATTATAGAATGATAAAAAAAGATTCTTTTGTGTACAACCAAAAAGAAATGATTGTGTTGCCTAAAGGAAGTAACATCTCAATCCCAGATTCAACAGCAACTTCTAATATTCTGAATGCAATGAATAAAACTAGAATAGCTATAAACATTCCTGAATTTAAGCTTCGTATTTTCCAAGACTCATTACTTCTATATGAATTTCCGATAAGAGTAGGTAGAAATGAAAAAAAATATTTAAAAATGGGAAATAGAATTACAGATTTAAAAACCATTGCCGGAAATGGAAAAATAGTAAATTACAATAGGTATCCGAATTATTATAACCCAGTAAATGGTCATCAGTATTATTTAACAAGAAGAGGCGATCATAAAGTGACAAAATTACCTCAAATACCTTTTATTGAAACTGAAATTGAAGGCGTTAGAAATGGACAATTAATACATCCTACAACAAACCAAAACACATTAAATAAAGCTTATTCTAATGGTTGTATTGGCACAAGTGAGGCTCATGCCTGGATTATTTATTACTATGCGCCAATTGGTACAAAAATTAATATTTCATACAATTTAAATAGTACAAACGAAAAAGGAGAAGCGGTTATGTTAAAAGATATTTATGGTTATAATTTAGACTAGTATTGTTGAAAATAGCAATAAGTAAGGTTAAAATCCCACTTTATTTTTTATGATAGGTATTTCCCATTGAATCATCTTTTTTAAAAACTCATCTACTTTTTCAATAATTAGTTTTTCATCAATATTTTCAGGTATATAAGTTGCCAAACCGTCATCACTTGAAGAATCAGTACTATTTTCAAGAATTGGAAATAGCATAAATATGTTTACATCTCCAGTGTAAGATTGAGAGAAAATTAATGCACCTCCCTGAATAAACTGATAAGTAGGTATTTGATTGGTTTTTTCAATTAAATCTGGAGGAAATGAATCAAAAGTTATATTTACAGCTTCATTGGTATTAATCCAACTAAGTTCTTGAACTCGCCAGCCAATATCATATTTTTCTACAATTGAGTTTAATGTTTTTAGCAATAAATTTTTTGTTTTAGTTTTCCAAATAATTTTTTTCTCTACAACAGCTTCAATAGATCTTTTATAATCATTTATGCGTTCTTCTAAATGCTCAATTTTCATGTTACATTTTTTAAATTTGTACCCATTTAATAAAAGTGGCAATTATAGATTAGGTTATGACGATTTTTTTTACTTAAAAATTCAAGTATTTAATAAGATCTTCGGGTGTTAATATTTTTTCTTCTTGTGGTGGTTTCACTATGATACTTTCTAATATCATCACCATAATAATCATTAATCCTAATTTTTCTACTTCGTTTTAAATCATAACCTTTAAATCTGGCTGGTAATACATTAACAGTAAGCCAAGTTCCATTGTCTAAATAGATATAATTCCTTAGTGATAAATCATAATAAAATTGGTAATCTGGGAAGTACATATATCGTACATTTTCAACTCTATTTGGGTAAAACCATGGTGGAGGAGGCGTTCCTAGTCTTGAAGAAAAAACTACAGGGCCACAACTTTCAAGTGTTAAAAATAGCGCACTTATAAGTAAAATTGGTAAGAAATTAAACTTTTTCATCTCTTTAGTATTTAGTGTATACAATTTACCATTTAGCAAAAATGATTGAAATGATATATATCAATTATAGTTGATAATTAATTTTTATTTTTTTTAGCTTTAGCCTTTTGTCTTTCTAATTTTTTAAAGTAACCTCTAAATAGAAAGTTATGTTTTAAAGCTTCTAAGTTTTCGTTTAAACGAATACTTCCTTCTTTTATGTTTTTAACTGTTTCATCTATATCTTTTACAAGTATGGTATCATTAACCATATAATTTAAAGTTCCTTCTCCATTTTTAACATTCAAAACAACATCATTTAAATTGTTAATTACGGAATCAATTCCGCTACTTGAATTATCTAAATTAGAAATGATTGATTTTATTTTATTAGCTGAAATAGAATCACTTAAAAGTACAGCGGCAACGCTTTCATCATAGTTAATAGCTGAAATTATTTTTTTTATTTCTCTAATTGTTATTGAAGCATCAGCACTTGAAGTTTTTAAATTTAACATCGTTTGTTTTAAACTGGAAGCAAGTTCAGGGTCTTTAATTAACATACCCAATGTTCCTTTTCCATTTTTAATGTCTGTTGTAATTTTTAGAAAATCAGCGATTAATTGTGCAGCATTGTCATTGGTTGTATTTAACGTTTCTAGCATATCAGTGGTTGATATTTTAGTGTATGATTTTATGGTATCACCAGGTGTTAATGCAGTTGAAATTTCTTTACCTGGAGCAATATTAATTACCATGCTTCCTACCAAACCATCAGAACCAATGGCGGCAACTGCATTTTTTTTAAGGTGCTGTAGAATTTTATTTTCAATAATCATATCAACACAAATAGTACTGTCATTTATCATGGTGATATTTTTTACAGTACCAACATTAATTCCTGAATAACGAACATTATTACCTAATTGTAAGCCATTTGCATTATTAAATACGGCAGTAATTCTAAAAGTATTGCCAAAAATATTTTGTCTATTTCCAATAAAATAGAGTGCAATAATTAATAGAATTGTACTTAAAATTACAAATAAACCAAGATTAAATTTTTGTGTATTTGATGTTTTCATGACTTTATGATTTAAAAAATGCTTGAATTTTTTTATCAGTTGATGAAGACAATTCTTTAAAAGTTCCTTCAGCATAATTAATGCCATCAATTAATAAAATCATTCTATTAGAAATTACTCTAGCACAATCTACATCGTGTGTTATAATAAGTGATGAAGTTTTATGTGTTTGTTGAATATTTCTCATTAACTGTATAATTTCTTTTGCAGTTATAGGGTCTAAACCTGTTGTTGGTTCATCATAAATAATAATTTTTGGTTTAAGAATTACGGCTCTTGCCAATGCAACTCTTCTTTTCATTCCACCAGAAAGTTCTTCAGGCATTAAATCTATAGCATCAGCAAGTCCAACACTTTCTAATGCATTATGTACTAGTTTTTCAACCTCTTCAAAAGTTCTTCTTTGTTTGCGCAATGGAAATTCTAAATTTTCTCGTACCGTCATAGAATCATATAAAGCACTTCCTTGAAAAAGGAATCCTATTTCTGTTCGTAAATCATTAAATTCATTTTGAGATAATTTAGTAATATCTTTTCCCATAATTTCAATAGTACCACTATCTGGCTGCATTAAACCAACTAAACATTTTATCATTACAGATTTTCCAGAGCCAGATTTCCCCATTAACACCAAATTTTCACCTTCAAACAATTCCATTGTAAAGCCATTAAGCACATGATTGTCTCCAAAACTTTTTCTTAAGTTTTTAATTTTTAAAATGGGTGCTATGTTCGTGGTACCTTTCATAGTTATAGTTCAAAGAAAATATCAGAAACAAAAACAGCAATAAAATCAATTACAAATAACAATAATGATGTATACACTACCGCTGAATTTGAGGCCTCACCAACGCCAACAGTGCCATTTGTACAATTGTAACCTTTAAAACTTCCAACTAAACCAATGGCAAATCCAAAGAAAAATGTTTTTACAGTTGCAGGAATAATATCTGAAAATTTTATGGCATCAAATACCTTATTAAAATACAATTGAAAAGAGACATCACCTTTTAAGTTTTCAATAAGAGCTGAGCCAAATAAAGCAATAGCATCTCCATAAATAATAAGTAGCGGTATCATAAGTGTTGCTGCCATAATACGCGTAACTACTAAAAATTTAAACGGATTAGTACCTGAAACTTCCATTGCGTCAATTTGTTCAGTAACTCGCATAGAACCTAATTCTGCACCAATCCCTGAGCTTATTTTACCGGCGCATATTAAGGCAATTATAACAGGTCCAATTTCTCTGATAATTGAAATACTTACCATTGAAGGCATCCAAGATTCAGCACCAAACTCCATTAATGTAGGTCTGGATTGCAATGTGAATACCAATCCTAAAATAAAACCAGTGATGCTCACTAATAATAAGGAGCGATTTCCCATATTGTAACACTGCCTTAAAAGTTCTTTAAACTCGAAGGGTTTTGTAAAAACTTCTTTAAAAAAACGACCTGCAAAATAAGATAGTTCGCCAATTTCTATAAAGAATTTTTTAATAGTATTAAATATTTGTAATGATGTTGTCATATCATTCCAATGAGTTATCATTATATTAAATTTAAAATAGATTTCTAAGGTGTAAAATGATTTATATCATTTATAAGAGTCTAATAATGAGTTAAGTTTTGATTTATGATTCAAATTTCAATTTTTATTGTTGGATTAAATGAAAACCTTACTATTTTACTATAAAAGAATAAAATAGCTATTATTTAATTGTTGAATTAGCTTGATATTAATCATTTAGAAGTATTAAGTACTGTTTTAACTTTATAGAAGTTAGTGAAAACTTAAACAAAACAAATTTTTAATAATAGTTAATCTCTTTAGCCATGATAATCATAGAATTAAATAAACATAAACAAGAAAATAATTTTAAAGAGTTTTATAAAAAGATTTCAACATTTATTCCTAGTTTGGAAAAATTCGCTTCTTCAAAGTTGAAACTTGCTGAAAATGAGATGCTTATTAATAAAGGGTTTTATAATGCTAATGATATTTTAGACGAAGTATTTATGGATGTTTTTAAAATCTTTTCATCTGATATGAATGAAAAACATTTGAAGCAAACAATCTTATTAAAAACCATTCAAAAAATAAATGAAAAAACTGAGGAAGAAGAAAAATTCCCAAATGACCTATCTATTGATGCTATTTTAAAAGAAGAATTGGATTTGTTAAATGAAGATTATTCAGTTGAAGCAGATGGAGATTATATATTTGATGAAGATCTTGACGATATTTCTTATAAACAAAGCAGTTTTAAGTCGGCTCATTTTATTTTAGATCAACCATTAGAGATGGAATTAACTGGGAAATTAAACTTAAATAATGCATCGTTATCTTCAGATAAAAGTAGAACCTTGTTTGGATCTTCATTTTATACGCTGCCAACTATAAGTAAAAGAATTATTGAGTTGTTTGTGTTTGGAGATCAAACAACAACTGAAATAGCAGATACATTATTTGTTGATGAAGAAAAGGTTGAAAAAGTAATTTCAAGAGTAAAAGAAAGATTAGAAAGACTATAGTTACAAGTATATAATTGAAATTATAAATGAATGTAAACTTCTTATAAAGTAAGAAGGCATTATTTAAAAAATATGATTTTATAAAATAATTGCAATTAAGAGGATATAAAATAATATTGATATAAAAGTAATACTGTTAAACTATAAATTAAAATTATGTTTAAAGACAGAAATGAAGTAGGTTATTTACTTGCCAACAAATTAGAAAAATACAGCAATACAAATGCTGCAATTTTAGCAATTCCAAGAGGTGGAGTTCCAATAGGTTTTATTGTTGCTCAAGCATTGAATTTACCTTTAGAAGTTGTTCTTTCTAAAAAAATAGGTCATCCTTTTCATAAAGAATATGCTATTGGTGCAGTAACCTTAAAAAGCAGAATTTTAAGTGATGCAGCCAAAGAAGTTTCTAATTCTTACATTGAAGAGGAAACTATAAGAATTAGAGAATTACTACAAAAACGCTCTAAAGAATACCATGGCGAAAAGAAAGCTCTAAAATTGAAAGGTAAAATTTTAATAATTGTTGATGATGGAATTGCAACAGGAAATACAATTTTATCAACTATTGAAATGCTTCATGATGAAAAACCAGATAAAATTATAGTAGCAATACCTGTAGCTCCACCAAGTGCTCTTAAAAAATTACAAGATTCAAATTTTATTGATGAGGTTATTTGTCTTTCAACACCATTTAATTTTCAGGCAGTAGGACAGTTTTATGAAAACTTTAATCAGGTAGATGATAAAGTAGTTATTCAATTATTAAAAAAAGCAGCTACTAAAAGTGCAAATATTTAAGAGTTTTTTCTATTCATCAATTAAACTAAAAGGATGATTTTCCAAAAGCTGAGTACTTACATTTGAAGTTGTGATAGGTGTTACTGCTTTTGAAGTATTAAACCAAATATATTCATCAAATTGAGAAGGTAACACCGCTTGAAAATAGTGACTCATCCGTTCCGTCTTCGGTCTATAAATAACACCAATTGCACGTTCTAGTTTTGGAGTGCTTAGTAATTCTCTTAATTTTTTACCAGAAAATTCTTCTCTCAATGGCAACGTAAATGTGTCTATTTGTGTTTGATGGCATAGATTTTCATAACTTTTTGGTAAAGAATTGTTTACGTCCATTATTTCCATTTTAGTTCCCCAATTATTGGCAGCGGCAACTGTACCTGTATGAGTTCCAAAACCAATATGGTATGATTTTTCTTCAAAATGTTCTTTACATAAATGTCCGATATTAATTTCACCTCTCGAATACATTTCAGTAGCCAAAGCATTTCCAATATGAGAATTATGTGCCCACACTATGGCTTTTGTTTGAGGGCCAAAATAAGATAAAAGAGATTTTAAGGTATAAAACATATGGAAATCTCTTAAGTTCCAAGATTCTGCGCTTCCATAATACATTGCTTTATAATACCGTTCGGCATCCACTACTACATTTGCATTTTGATAGGCATAAAAATATTCAGGAGAATGGTCTAACTTATTTTTATTTTTAAGTAAATCAACCAACATTTTTAAGACTTCCTTTTCACAACTTTCCAGCTCATTACTTACTACCATTTTACCATAAATTGCTGGATTAGACATATAAGGTGAAATACATGCATATCTTGTTTTTGCCAGATTTGCCAAATTTTTATCAATATTTTCTAAATAATTAATTACCAATCCCATAGAATTTTCTAACCCATATAAATCCAATCCGTAAAATCCTGTTTTATTTTGATGTTGTGAATTGTATTTTTTCAGCCATTCCACAAAATTAAGCACTTCTTTATTTTTCCACATCCATTGAGGAAAACGGGCAAATGGCATCCAATCTTTTTGGGTATGTTGGTTTCGTACATAACTGTTTATTTGCTCAGCATCAGACCAATCTGCTTCAGCAGAAACAAAATTAAACCCTTTCTTTTCAATTAAAGCTTTTGTAATTTCTTGGCGGGTTAAATAAAATTCAGAAGTACCATGAGATGCTTCACCAAGTAAAACTACTTGAGCATCACCAATTCTTTGTAAAAGTTGATTGATAGGATATTCTTTAATGCTTTTAAAAGCAATAGCTTTTGTTTTAATTTCATCAATAATTTCTTTTTCCGGATAATCTTTTGAACTTATTTCAGGTAAAATTTTAGGATTTGGGATGAAGAAATTATCTTTTAATTTTTCTACGGCATATTCTGTTGTTGAGTTTCTTTGTATAACTTCAAAGATGATATGAGCCCAATCTGGACCTATTGGAACTAAAATCCGACCACCTATTTTTAATTGTTTTTTTAAGGTATTTGAGACTTCTTCAAATTCTGAAGTTATTAAAATGGCATCAAATGGTGCGTGCTCTTCCCATCCCATTTTTTCGTTTCCAATTTTAATAAAAACATTGGTGATTTGTATATTTTTTAAGACTTCCAAAGCCCACTTGGCATATTCTTCATTGCCTTCAACAGTATATACTTCTTTACAAATTTCAGAAAGAATGGCTAAAATATAAACAGAATCAACACCTATTGCCAAGATTTTGTCTCCTTCATTAATTTTTAATTTTTCCAACATTTTTGCAACTACCAGTACTCTAGGTTCTATAATGTTAAGGCTATTTTCAATTGTTGTTTTGTTAGATGTGTAAGGATATAATTTTTTTGATATTAATAAATCTTTTGGAAGATCCTGAAATGCTTGAAGCAATAAAGGGTTTGTAATTCCTCTATTTTTTAATTGAGTAATTATTTTTAAATTTTTCATAATTATAATTGTTGATATTTAAAATTAAGATGGATATTTTAGTTTTAAAATGACATTCCTCATTTTGAGAGTTGATGATTTTATGGAAATTAGTGTATGATAAATTCAAAGCTCATGGATACTAATAAAGTTGAAAATATAGCTAAAGAGGGAAAAAATAAAATTGCAAAAATTCCAATATTATGGAATGTAGATGGTTATGATTTGCTGATTTCCAATCCACAAAAATTGTATTGGCCCAAAGAAGGATATACCAAATTAGATGTATTGCACTATTATAAAAGCATGGCGCATACATTATTGCCTTATTTTAAAGACAGACCAGTAACTATCAATTTTTTTCCAAAAGGCATTGAAGATTTTTCATTTTATAAAAGAAATTTTGAAAATGAAGATAAAAACGAAAATTTGTTTCGTACGGTTTCCTATAAAGAAATTAGCCAAGATAAAATAATTCAGGTTCCATTAATTAATTCAACTTTAGGATTGCTTTGGTTTGCTTCCAAAGGAGGAATTGAATTTCATTTATGGTCTTCAAAAATACCAAATTATTTTTATCCAGATATTGCCATATTTGATTTTGATGTCAATGAAAATACTGACTTTAATACTGTTTTACAGGCTGCGTTGTATTTGAATGAATTATTAACCTCAATAAATTTAAAATCGTATGTAAAAACTACCGGAGGAAATGGTTTGCATGTTTATGTTCCCATAATTGCCGAATATTCATTTAAAATGGTAAGAGAATGGGTAAAAAATATGAGCAATCAACTTGCAAACAAACATCCTAATTTAATAACAACCCAAAGAGAAAGTAGAAAAACACATGTTGGTAACAAAATTATAATAGATTATTTGCAAAATGTAATTAGTAGAAATACAGCAGCTCCTTATACTGTTCGCGCATATTCTAATGCCCCAGTTTCAACACCGTTAAGTTGGGAAGAAGTTAAAAAAGGCGGGTTTACACCAAAAGATTTCACTATTAAAAATGTTCCAGAAAGAGTTGAGAAATTAGGAGATTTATTTAGTGAAGTATTAACTCAAAAGCAGCATCTTTCTCCTTTAATTTTTTAAAATGCATTTATCTATAAATCTATTTCAAGACTTATTGGGCAATGATCTGAACCATAATAATCTGAAAGAATTTCAATCTCTTTTATGTTTCCAATCAACGATTTACTAACCAAAAAATAATCAATACGCCAACCAATATTTTTAGCTCTTGCATGAAAGCGATAACTCCAAAAAGTATAAGCGATTTTTGTTGGATGAAAATATCTAAAAGAATCAACAAACCCTGCATTCAATAAATTTTGCATTCCATCAATTTCAATTTGAGTATAACCAGCTGTTTTATTGTAGTTTGCTTTATCGTTTTTTAAGTCAATGGGTTGGTGAGCTACATTAAAATCACCACAAACAATAACGGGTTTTGTTTTTTCTAATACTTTTAAATAACTCAAAAAATTGGCATCCCAAATTTTTCGATAATTCAATCTTTCCAATTGCTGACCAGAATTTGGAACATATACATTTACCAAATAAAAATTCGAATACTCAGCGCATATGATTCGTCCTTCTTTATCCTCATCTACAATAGTTAATTTAATGGGTTTATTTTTACAAAGTAGTGCGGTGCCTGAATATCCTTTTTTTTCTGCGGAATTACAATAAATAAAGTAATTGGCTAATGGTACTAAAATTTCAAGTGCTTTTTTATCTTGTATTTTTGTTTCTTGCAAACAAAGAATATCAGGATTCATTTTCTTTATGGATTCAAAAAATGATTTTTTTGAAATTGCATTTAAACCATTTACATTCCAAGAAATAATGTTCATTTTTAAATTTTATTTATGAATGTTTAAAAAGTGAGGCTGTACAGAAAGTTCATAAAATTTGTTATTCTGAAATAAGTTCAGTTTAATATAAATTTCACTTTCCAAACAGCCTCATAAAATGTTCAGTTTCTACAACGCTAAATTTTAATTTTTTAATTATGCATATTCGGGATAGTATTGAACTTTAAGCTCATTTTTCACATTATAAACACCTGGTGCAAAATATGCTGCTTTTTGCGCTTCATCTTTTTCAGCTACAGAATGAACAGTACCCCGTAAAGTAACTGTGTGACCATCAACTAAAACAGATACTTTACCAGCATCAACTTGAGCTGAACGTTCAAATGCTTTGGTGATTTTTTCTTTAATTTGAGTTGGTTCTACTGCTTGTTTTATTTGAATGCTGTTTACAACGCCTTTTACACCAAGCAAATTTTGAACTGCTTTTTTTGCAGCATCTTTTTGATAAAACCATTTAAGCTCTCCTGACAAATAAACCCAACCATCTTCCACTTTTACAGAAACTTTATCTTTTGGTACAGAAATGTTCCAAGTTAAAGCGTTTACAACAGCTTTCGCAATCTCTTTGTCAGTTTTTTTGTAGTCCATTCCATATTTAACATCAATATCTAGCGCAACTGCTTTTACGCCTTTCACGTTTTTTGCTGCTTTTTCAGCTTCTAATTTTTTAGTGTAACTGTCTACAACGCCACTGAGGGTAACAACACCGTTTTCAACAATAACTCCAATTTTTGTTTCGTCAATGTTTGGTTGCCATGCCAATTCAGATAAAACATCTTCTTTAATTTCATAATCAGTTTTCATAATTTTTTATTTTTCAATTATATTTATATTAAAAGTACTTTAGTAATAATCTAATAAAAATGAGTAAAATCAATAACCATTTTTTTTAAAAAATTAATGTATGTTTTTTTAAAATAGTACTTATTAGCTTATAAAAAATGAGGTTTTCTATAAATTGAAATTCAGGTTTACTTAAATTTTACTTTATAGAAAACCTCACAAAATGTTGAGTATCTGCTATGTTAATAAAGATTATTAATTATGCATATTCTGGATAATATTGAACTTTAAGCTCATTTTTCACTGAATATACACCTGGAGCAAGATATGCTGCTTTTTGAGCTTCATCTTTTTCAGCAAGAGAATGTACTGTACCGCGTAAAGTAACAGTGTGTCCATCAACTACAACAGATACCTTATTTGCATCAACCTGAGCTGAGCGTTCAAATGCTTTGGTAATTTTTTCTTTTATTTGAGAAGGTTGAACAGCTTGTTTTATTTCAATGCTATTAACAACGCCTTTTACTCCAAGCAAATTTTCAACTGCCTTTTTAGCAGCATCTTTTTGATAAAACCAATTAAGTTCACCTGATAAATAAATCCATCCATCTTCAACTTTTATAGCAATTTTATCTTCAGGTATTGAAGTATTCCAGGTTAAAGCATCAACAACTGCTTTCGCAATTTCTTTATCTGTTTTTTTAAAGTCTGAGCCATGTTTTACTTCAATATCTAATGCAACTGCTTTTACGCCTTTTACGTTTTTTGCTGCTTTTTCAGCTTCTAATTTTTTAGTATAACTATTTAAAATACCAGTAAGCGTTACAACACCGTCTTCAACGATAACACCAATTTTTGTTTCGTCAATGTTTGGTTGCCATAATAATTCATCTAATACATCTTCTTTAATTTGTGCATCGGTTTTCATAATAAAATAAATTTTAATTAAACAATAAATATTTAGTTAAAAGTACTTTAGTCAGTATTCAATTAAAATGAGCAAAATCAATAGACTCATTTTTTTAAATAATTTATAGTTAATAATTCTATGAACTGCTTATAATTATTAATGAAATATAAAGTATTAAATTTTTAGATTTTTATTAGAATTGATTTATATCATTAGCAATGTATGTTGTAATTCATAATTTTAATAAACTCATATTTTGGTAATTGTATAATAATTTCTTTTTTTTAAAAATGAAGGAATAAAAAAATAAATTTTTGAAGATGAATAAATTCAGGAGAGATAATGGTAGCGATTATTTAATTGATGAAAGTTCATTTCTTCAAGGTCCTCGAGATAGATTTAAGGAGTTGTTTTTCACCTTAAAAGTGCAATATCATTTTATAAAATCATTTAGGAAATTACATTTTATTGATCCATGTGTAACTGTTTTTGGTTCTGCCAGATTCGACAATAAAAATAAATATTATAAAAAAGCAGAAAAAGTAGGTGCAGCTCTCTCAAAATTAGGTTTCACTGTTATGACTGGCGGAGGTCCAGGAATTATGGAAGCAGCCAATAAAGGTGCTTACGAGTCAGGAGGTTATTCCGTTGGGTGTAATATTGTACTTCCAGAAGAACAAAAGCCAAATCCCTATTTACATAAATGGATTAGTATTCCATATTTTTTCATGCGTAAATTTTTGTTGATGAAGTATTCATATGCTTTTATTGTAATGCCTGGTGGAATTGGTACTTTAGATGAATTGTTTGAAGCACTTACCTTAATTCAAACAAAAATGATAAAGCATTTCCCGATTGTTATTTTTGGAAAAGATTATCATAAAGAATTATACCATCACATTTTATTAATGGCAAAAAATGAAAGTATTGATGAAGAAGACATGAAATTGCTTTTTATTACAGATTCTATAGATGAGATGGTAAATCATTTAAAAATTCATGCAGTTAAAAAATTTGGACTTACAAAGAAACCGTATAAAACTAAATGGTGGTTTGCTGAATAAAATATGATAAAACAAAAAAAGAGTTGTTTTAAAACAACTCTTTTTAAACTTTTAAAATTCTAACTTAAAGGAAATTCCCTTCTTCATCAACTTTTACTCTAATACGTTGATCTCCATTTTTTAAGGTTATTTTATACTTTTTTGTAATTTTACCACCATTATCAGTATCATGGTAGCTAACTAAATAAACATCTTTTGCAAAAGCCCAATTTGGATATTGTTTTGCTACAGACTCAATAACAACTCTAGGTAAGGTTACATCTTTAAATCTTTCAGCAGTTCTTAAAATGTTGCCGTCTCCATCATAAGAAGCAAGAATATATCCATCAGGAATATAAAAAGATACTTCATAGGTGTCATATTCATCTGTATAGAAATCAGCATCTTTTACATTAAAACCAGCGACTTTTTGTTCTAACATAGTAACAGGAATTGAAGCGTTTTCAATACCAGTATTGTTTAAGTATTTGTAATTTGTGGCACTTATTACAATTTCAGATAATTTTTCTGTTCTAATCTGAGCAAACGATTGGATGGCAAATCCAAAAATCAAAAAGCCAATAATTAATTTTTTCATGACTTCAATATGTTTTAATTAATAATTATTTTTTTTGTTACTGCTAAGTTATTTAGCATTTAATTTACATACAATGAGGAGTATCAATTTTAGTTGATTTTGAAAAATATTTTTAAAATTTATTCATCTAAAATACCAAAACTCACTTTTGTATTTACACGATAATCTTTAATTTTATTGTTGTGTACCGTTACCTGCATATCTTCAATATATACAGATTTAATATTTTTAACTGTTTTTGCAACTTCATTAATTACATTTTGAACAGCGTCCTCAAAGCTTATGTTTGAGTTTCCTAAGATTTCAATAACTTTTAATACTGACATGATATTTGTTTTATAGGTTCATAATAAACGAAAGTATAGCATACGGTTTAATTATAAAATGAGCCAAATCAATACTCAAAAAAAATATATTTAAATTGAATAATTTAACTAAAGAATAAGGGAATAGTTATTATAGAAAGTCTAAAAAGTGATATTAATCATTGTTGTGAATTGATATAAATCATTACATATATTATAAAGAGTTTCTAATTTTATAGTATAAAAACTTAGTATCATGAAAAGAATACTTGTAATAATAGGATTGTTAGTTTTAACAGCTTGTTCTTCCATAAAATTTGTTGATAGTTGGAGAAATGAGGAAATAACTTCTTTTAAACCAAAAAAATTATTGGTTGTTGGGATGACGGACAACCTTACTGCACGTAAATTTTTTGAAGAAGAATTGAAGAAGTCTTTTGGGCTTCGTGGTATTTATGCTGAAGAAAGTACCCTTGTTTTTGATAAAACCTTTACCAAATCTAAAAAGAGTGAAGATGAAGTGAATGAAATGATACAAGAAATAGCCAGTAAAGGGTTTGATGCAGTAGTAATCTCTACTGTAAAAGGGGTTGATAAGAAAATTAGTTACCCTTCAAATTATTATTCAGTTGGGTATCGTTGGTCTCATTTTGGACATTATTACTTTAGATTTCAAGATGTTTATTATGATCCGGGATATTATGAGTCATATAAAGTGTACAATGTAGAAACTTCTATTTATAATTTAAATGAAGATGAAGGTAAATCATTGGTATGGGTAGGGTCGTTAAATCTTGTTGATCCACAAACAATTTCATCAACAGTAAAAGAGTATGTGGCAAAAATAATTAAACAGTTAGAAATTGAAAGATTGATTGAAGAATTATAGTAAAATAAAATTATAATTGAAAAAATGGTTGTAGTAATATCTGGATTTTAGTTTAACGTATGTATACTCAGATTATTAATTATTTTAAAGATATTACTTGTAATTATACTCTTAATTAAGAAGTAACTATTTATTTAGAAGTAAAAAGCCCATTAAACCTGCAATAAAAATGAGCCCATAACCTATTAGAACATATTTTTTTAGGATTTTGCTTCCAAACCAGAGACTTATCACTATTTTCACTAAGGTATTGGTTAATGTAGCTAGCAAAATAGTATTTTGTGCAGTTAAAAATTGAATAGTTGTACCACCTAATTTAGAAACTGAAATAGCAATAGCATCAATATCTGATAAAGCACTAATGGCACCCGATATATAAATTCCTTTCTCACCAAATTCTTTACTTGCATAACTTATTAATATTAATATACCTGTGTAGAAAATACCAAAAAATACAGCACCTTTTATGTTAAGTGGATTGGCAAAGGGCAAAGAGCCTTTGAAAGACTCTTTTATATGTTGTTTTTTATAAAAGAAAAAGGTTACACCCAACGCTGTTATAAAAATGATACATAAAGGTAGTATCAATCCAATAAGTAATGATTTATTAAAAATATAAACCAAAATAAAAATCCTGACCACCATTATAGTTGCTGCCGCAAAAATTCCTACTGCATAATTTGAAGAAAGAGTTGAAGTTTCTTTACTTTTTTTAGAAAAGATCCAAGTTACAATAGTACTGGAAACCAAACCTCCAAAAATACCAGTTAGTAATATACCTTTGTAGGTACCCAAAAATTTCATTAAAATATAGCCCACAAATCCAATACCAGAAGTTAATACAATAATCCAACCTACTTCTCTTGGATTAAACACATTAAATGGGCCAAAATTTTTATTAGGTAAAAAAGGTAAAATTAATAGCGCAATAACCACAAAGCGAATAAAAGCATATAACTCTTCTTGGGTTATTTGTCCTATAATATTTTTAAACTTTATCTTTAGAGATAGCAATACTACCACTATTACAGTAAGTGCTAAACTTGCATTTATTTGCCCCATAAATGTTAAGCCACCCAGTAAGAAAGTGAGAATAGTGGCAAACTCTGTAGTACCACCAATTTTTCCATCATGTGCACTAACCCAATATGAAATGGCTACAATTAAAACCACACTTAAAAAACCTGCAATAAAAATCCATTGGTAAAAAATTAAACTTAGAAAGGAGGTAACAAACCCCATTAATGCTACAAGTGTAAAAGTACGTATACCTGCAAAAACTTCTTCTTTTTCAGAATATTGAGAAAACTCTCGTTCTAAGCCTAAAACCAAGCCAATACCAGCAGTAATTAGCATTCTAATTAAAAAATCTAATTGTGTGAGTTCAAAATTTTCAGTTTGTATGATAAAAACATCTTTCATATCAGTTTAATAAAGTTAATTATAAATTTCTAGAAACTGACAAAATTGAGGCAAAAGTTAAAATTTCAATTTCAGCCTGCTTTGATAACTGATAACTTTAAAATTCAGACATAAATGGTAGGTATTCAGTCATTAACATTTTAAATTCTATAAATGACAATTTAGTTCATCATTATTTTTAGAAGATGGTGGTAGAGTTTTTAATTTGATAATTTAATTACGGATATTTTTTTATTCAATAGTTTGATAATAAAAAAACAGGTTATAAAAAATAAAAAAACTTTTCGCATTTCTGTGAAAAGTTTTTTGTCGGGGTGGCAGGATTCGAACCTGCGGCCTCCACGTCCCAAACGTGGCGCGATAACCGGGCTACGCTACACCCCGAATAATTTCGGTCTGCAAATATAATACTATTAAGATAGTATACAAACAATTATTCAAAAATTAGTTTATAAGGTCTTTCAATAGCTTCTTGTAATTCGTAAATACCAATATTTCTACTTTTTCTTATGGTTTCTTTTCCTTCAAAAAACACTAAAATTGTTGGTTCAACAAAAGCGCTATACTTTGCAGCTATTTCAGATGAAAAATTTAAATCAATGGTATAAAAATTAATTTTTTGAAAATAGGTATTTAGAAGGTTTTTAACTTTAGGTTCAAGAGCTTCTCCAACATTACAAGAAATAGTATTAAAATACAATAGTACTGCTATTTCAGATTTTAAAATTTCTTCGAGTTCTTCAAGTGAATTTATAGATTTTGATTTGTTCATTTTATAAAAATTATAGCTATTAAATCTAAGCAAAAATATGCTATTTCTTCTAAAATGATAATATATTAAAGATACTTATAATAGCATTATGAAAAACTATAAACAAACACCTAAATTTATAATAAAATGCCATAAATTTGTTCATCAAAATAAAAAGAAGAATTATGTCTGATACTATTGAAAGAATAAAATGTTTAATAATTGGTTCGGGACCTGCAGGTTATACAGCTGCAATTTATGCTGCAAGAGCAGATTTGAAGCCAATTATGTATACTGGAATGCAAATGGGAGGTCAATTAACAACAACTACTGAAGTAGATAATTTTCCTGGTTACCCAAATGGAACTGATGGAACTGCTATGATGGAAGATTTAAAAAATCAAGCAGAACGTTTTGGTACTGAAGTTAGATTTGGACTAGTTACAAAAGTAGATTTTAGCAAAGAAGTAGGCGGGATTCATAAAATTACTGTTGATGAATCAATACAAATTGAAGCTGAATCGGTAATTATTTCAACTGGAGCAACTGCAAAATATTTAGGCTTAGAAAGTGAACAACGTTTAATTGGTGGTGGAGTTTCTGCTTGTGCAACTTGTGACGGTTTCTTTTATAGAAAACAAGATGTTGTTGTAGTTGGTGCAGGTGATACAGCAGCTGAAGAAGCAACGTACTTATCTAATATTTGTAATAAAGTTACATTATTAGTAAGAAAAGATTATATGAGAGCTTCAAAAGCAATGCAACATAGAGTTGATAAAACCGCAAATATTGAAGTAAAATATAATACTGAAATAGATGAAGTTTTAGGTGATAACGTTGTAGTTGGTGTGAGAGCAGTAAATAATAAAACGGGTAAAAAAGAAGTAATTGATGTTACAGGTGTTTTTATAGCCATTGGTCACAAACCAAATACTGATATTTTTAAAGGTATTTTAGATATGGATGAAACAGGTTATTTAATTACCAAAGGTAAATCTACCAAAACTAATTTACCAGGTGTTTTTGCCGCTGGTGATGTGCAAGATAAAGAATATAGACAAGCTGTAACAGCTGCTGGAACAGGTTGTATGGCTGCATTAGACGCTGAACGTTATTTAGGTTCTTTAGATTAAATAATAGAATAATTTACAAAAAAAATGCCTAGGTTTAAAGCCTAGGCATTTTTTTGTTGATTGGATTGTGCAACCGTTTTCGTGATTTCAAGACTAAAAATACTTATATTAAAAAATACAAACTAATTTTGTACTCTCAAACATTAAAAAATGAATTTGTTATCCCATAGTTACGTTATATTATTTTTAATTATTTTAATTGGGTTTATCATAGGTCGAATTAAAATTAAAGGAATATCATTAGATGTGTCCGCTGTTATATTTGTGGCTTTAGTTTTTGGGCATTACGGATATGAAATCCCAAAAGATTTTCAATATTTAGGATTGGTTTTATTTATTTTTACTATTGGAATACAGGCAGGGCCTAGCTTTTTTGAATCCTTTAAAAAGCAAGGAAGAGAATTAGCGATACTAGCTTCAATATTAATTATTACTGCTGGAGTTATAGCATATTGTGTTTATTATTTTGGAGGTATTGATAAGAATTTAACTATTGGATTGTTAAATGGATCATTAACAAGTACACCAGGTTTGGCAGCTGCTATAGATGCTACAGGTTCTTCATTGGCTTCAATTGGCTATGGTATTGGTTATCCTTTTGGGGTAATTGGAGTCATACTTTTTGTGAGTTTAATGCCAAAAATTATTGGAGTTAAAGTAAAAGAAGAAGAAGAAAAATATAAAAATGAACTCTCAATAGATCATCCTGAAATTTTAAGAAAATATTACATTGTAGAAAATGAAAATGTAATAGGGAAAAATTTAGGTGAATTAAACATTCGTTTTATGACTAAAGCGGTTATTTCAAGAGTTATGCATGAAAATCATGTGATTACGCCTTCACCAGAATTGGTTCTTCAAAAAGGAGATATTATTAAAGCAGTAGGTACTTTGGATGCTTTAGAAAGGGTGACAATTTTAGTTGGACCAGAAACAGATACTGAAATTCCTACGGATAAGAATTACGAAGTAAGAGCTATTTTAGTTACTAATAAAGAGGTTGTAAAAAAAACATTGGGACAATTAAATATGTTTAATACCTATGGAGCAACCGTAACCAGAATTAGACGTTCGGGTATTAATATTTCGCCAAGTCCATCATCAACACTAAAATTTGGAGATAAAATTATTGTTGTTTGTAATGAGGAGAATATGAAACGTGTAAGTCATATTTTTGGAGATGATGATCGAAAGCTATCAGATACAGACTTTTTTCCTATTGCGGCTGGTATCTTATTGGGTATTTTAGTTGGAAAACTAAGTATTAATTTTGGAGATTTTTCGTTTAGCCTTGGTTTAACAGGTGGTATTTTATTAGTCGCCTTAATATTAGGTCGAACAGGTAAAACAGGACCTATAATGTGGACTATGACTGGTGCAGCTAATCAATTATTAAGACAATTTGGGTTGTTGTTCTTTTTAGCAGCCGTTGGTACAAATGCAGGATCCAGTTTGGTTGAAACTTTCTCTAAATATGGGGTTGAATTATTTGTCTATGGTATAATTATTACCCTTGTACCAATGATTATTACAACAATTATTGCTCGTTATTTTATGAAATTGAATATGCTTGTTTTACTAGGTACTTTGACAGGAAGTATGACAAGTACTCCTGGTTTGGCAGCTTTAGATAATATGACAGATACTGATGCGCCAGCTGTGGCTTATGCAACAGTTTACCCAATTGCAATGGTTTTATTGATTATAGTAGTACAAATATTGAGTTTAATTTAAAACAATGTTGTTTTAGATAATTATTTCAAAGAATAGTTTGCATATTTAAAAATCTATGCTAAATTTGTCCAATAATGAAGAATAATACATTAAATATGAATTGGTGGTGGAACTCTCTTAAACATTAAGCGAGCTAGATCTACTATATTTATATTCCAATATATAACAAAAGGACTTATCGCGAGATAAGTCCTTTTTTATTTCAAAAAAAATGAAAAAAATAAAATTTAAAACAATTTATAAAACTCAATTGGCCGATACAATTACACCTGTTGGAATGTATTCAAAAATTAGAGATAAATATGCCAATAGTTTATTGTTAGAAAGTTCAGACTATCACAGTAAAGAAGAAAGTTTTACATTTATTTGTGTTGAACCTATTGTGACATTAAAAGCAGATAAAAATACTTTTTCGTATCACTATAAAAATAAGGAACTGGATACAAAAAGTATTGAAAATAATTTTTACAATATTTTTGAAACATATTCTAAAACTATTGAAATAGATTGTGAAGAAACCATAAAATCGTACAATGGTTTTTACGGATACATTTCTTATAATTCCATTCAATATTTTGAAACTATTAAGTTGAAAGCTAAAAAAGCACCTTCAGAAATTCCTGATTTTCAGTTTAGTTTTTTTAAATTTATAATAGTAATTAATCATTTTAATGATGAATTAACGCTTATTGAAAACATTGAAGAAGGCGAGGGTTCAAGAATAGAAGAAATTCAAACCTTAATAAATGCACGCACCTACGGTTTGTATAAATATGAATCATTAGGTGAAGAATCTTCAAATTGTACCGATGAAGAATTTAAAAGTAATGTAGCAAAAGCAAAAGAACATTGTAAAAGAGGCGATGTTTTTCAATTGGTATTATCGCGTCAGTTTCAACAAAAATTTTCAGGCGATGAGTTCAATGTTTACAGAGCATTACGTTCTATAAATCCATCTCCATATTTGTTTTATTTCGATTATGGGAACTTCAAATTAATGGGATCTTCACCAGAAGCGCAAATTAAAATTGATGAAGAAAAAGCTATAATCAATCCAATTGCTGGAACGTTTAGAAGAACTGGTGATATGGCTAAAGATATTTTGTTAGGTGAAAAACTTTCAAACGATAAAAAAGAAACTGCTGAACATGTAATGTTGGTAGATTTAGCGCGTAACGATTTAAGTAAACACGCAAGTAATGTAACTGTTGAGGTTTTTAAGGAAGTTCAATATTTTAGTCACGTTATACATTTAGTATCAACAGTTCAAGGGAAGCCAAAAGGGAAAGCTATTGAAATTGTTGGAGATACATTTCCTGCAGGAACTTTAAGTGGAGCACCAAAATTTAAGGCTATGGAATTAATTGATACTTATGAAAATCAAACTCGTGGTTTTTATGGTGGCGCCGTTGGTTTTATTGGGTTAGACAATAGTGTGAATTTGGCAATAGCCATCCGTTCTTTTGTAAGTAAAAAGAATACTTTATACTATCAAGCAGGAGCAGGAATTGTAATGAAATCAACTGAAGAAGGTGAGTTACAAGAAGTAAATAACAAGTTGGCTGCTTTGAAAAAAGCATTAATCTTAGCAGAAAAAATTTAGAAGATGAAGATTTTAATAATAGATAATTACGATTCATTTACTTACAACCTTGTTCATATGGTTGAAGATATTACAGGTGAATATCCAGCGGTTTTTAGGAATGATGAAATTTCGATTAAAGCTATTGATGCATATGATTTAATTATTTTATCACCAGGTCCAGGTATTCCAGATGAAGCAGGTATTTTGAAAGAAGTGATAAAAACCTATGCGCCAACAAAACCAATTTTTGGAGTTTGTTTAGGTTTACAAGCTATAACCGAAGTATTTGGAGGTTCGTTAGAAAATTTAGACTCAGTTTTTCATGGAGTTGCAACTAACATAAAAGTAACAGATTTAGATGCTATAATTTATAAAGGTTTGCCAGCTGAATTTGAAGTAGGACGCTATCATTCTTGGATTGCATCATTGAAAGATTTTCCTTCAGAATTAGAAATAACAGCTGTTGATGAGTTTGGAGATATTATGTCATTACAACATAAAACATATAATATTAGTGCAGTGCAATATCATCCTGAATCTATTTTAACACCTTTAGGAGAACAAATTGTTCGAAACTTTATAGAAGCAAATCAAAAATGAAGACAATCTTAAACAAACTATTTGAACAACAACGCTTAACAAAACAAGAAGCTAAAGAAGTACTCATTCAAATAGCAAATGAAACTTACAATGCATCTCAAATGGCTTCATTTTTAACCGTTTTTATGATGCGTCCAATTTCAGTAAATGAATTGGCCGGTTTTAGAGAAGCGTTGTTAGAATTGGCTGTAAAAGTAGATTTATCTGAATTTAACACTATTGATTTATGTGGAACCGGCGGAGATGGTAAAAATACATTTAACATTTCAACCTTAACTTCATTTGTAGTTGCAGGAACAGGAAATAAAGTGGCTAAACACGGAAATTATGGGGTGTCATCAGTAAGTGGCTCTTCAAATATGTTAGAATATTTAGGTTATAAATTTACAAATGATGAGACAACATTAAAGCGTCAATTAGAGAAAGCAAATATTTGTTTTTTACACGCTCCAATGTTTCACCTAGCAATGAAAGCTATTGGACCAGTTCGTAAGGAATTAGGTTTAAAAACCTTTTTTAATATGTTAGGTCCGTTAGTAAATCCTAGTAATCCACAAAATCAATTAGTGGGTGTTTTTAATTTAGAAGTTGCCAGAATTTATAATTATTTATTGCAAGAAGCTTCAAAAAATTATGGAATTATTTATAGTTTAGATGGTTATGATGAAATTTCTTTAACAAGTGGATTTAAATTATTCACAAAAGATAATGAACAATTAATCACGCCTGAAGAGTTAGGTTTAAAAAGTTTAAAGCAGTCTGAAATTTTTGGAGGTGATTCTGTAGCAGCATCAGCCAAAATTTTTGTTTCAATATTAGACGGTAAAGGAACTGAAGCTCAGAATAATGCAGTGTTGGCAAATACAGCCTTTGCATTAAAAATAATAGACGAAACTAAATCATTTGAAACGGCTTTTGAAGAAGCAAAAGAATCTTTGGTTAGTTTAAAAGCAAAGGATAGTTTAGAAAAATTAATAAATTTTTAATCTTTAATTTTTAATAAAAATTATGAATATTTTAGATAAAATAATAGCACATAAAAAGCAAGAAGTTGCTCAATTAATGAAAGAAGTTTCTCTTGAAAAACTAGTGAAAAGTCCTAATTTTAATCGTACGCCAATTTCATTAAAACAAGCTTTAACATCCAAAAACTCTACAGGAATTATTGCAGAGTATAAAAGACAATCTCCTTCAAAAGGGATTATTAATGATAAAGCATCTATAATTGAAGTTACTCAGGGATATTTAGAAGCCAATGTTGCAGCACAATCTATTTTAACGGATACTCAGTTTTTTGGAGGTAGTATTTTAGACATCATGCAGGCAAGAACAGTGAATGAAATCATTCCAATTTTAAGAAAAGATTTTATTGTTGACGGGTTTCAAATTGTAGAAGCAAAAGCAATTGGAGCTGATGCTATTTTGTTAATTGCAGCTTGTTTAACAAAGCAAGAGTTGAAAAATTACGGAAAATTGGCTGAAGATTTAGGCTTAGATGTTTTGTATGAAGTACATAGCCAAGAGGATTTAGATAAAATTGAGCTTGACAATAAAATTATAGGGGTTAACAATAGAAATTTAAAAACTTTTGAAGTTGATTTAGAGCATTCTATTAAATTGGCAAGTCAAATACCGGATAGTTGTATTAAAGTTTCAGAAAGTGGTTTGACTGACCCAAGAGTTATAACAGGTTTAAAAGAATTTGGTTTTCAAGGGTTTTTAATAGGTGAGAATTTTATGAAAACTGAAAACCCAGGCTATGCTTGTCAAGAATTTATTTCTCAAATTAGATAAAAAGATGAAAATTAAAGTTTGCGGAATGCGAGATAAAGAAAATATTGAAAGCTTAATTGCTTTGAAACCTGATTTTATGGGGTTTATTTTCTATGATAAATCGAAGCGTTTTGTAACTGATTTCCCAAAAGTTAAAATTCCTTCAATAATAAAAAAAGTAGGAGTTTTTGTCAATGAAACCGTTGAAGAAGTTATAAGTATAGTTGAGAAATATCAATTAGATTGTGTTCAGTTACATGGAGACGAATCACCTGAGTATTGTAAAAAAATGCTTAATAGTTATCTTGAGCGCAGTCGAAAGATCAATTCAGATTCTGTTAAGTTGGGTATTATAAAAGCTTTTTCAGTAGATGAAAACTTTGATTTCAATACTACAAAACAATATGAAAATTGTTGTAATTACTTTTTGTTTGATACAAAAGGAAATGATTATGGTGGAAATGGCATCAAATTTAATTGGGAAATACTTCAAAATTATGAAGAGAATATTCCTTTTTTACTAAGTGGTGGTATTTCAGCAAATGATGTAAATGAAATTAAAAGAATAAGTCACCCTAAATTTATGGGTGTTGATGTAAATAGCGGTTTTGAAATTAAACCAGGGTTAAAAGATATAGAAAAATTAAAAGAATTTAAAAGCAATCTATTATGAATTATTTTGTAGATGAAAATGGATATTATGGACAATTTGGGGGGGCTTACATTCCTGAAATGTTATATCCAAATGTAGAGGAATTACGTCAAAAATATTTAACAATAATGCTAGATCCTTCTTTTCAAAAGGAGTTTCAAGAACTATTAAAAGAATATGTTGGAAGGCCAACACCGTTGTATTTTGCAAAACGTTTGTCTGAAAAATATAACACAAAAATTTACTTAAAGCGCGAAGATTTATGCCATACAGGCGCGCACAAAGTTAATAACACCATTGGACAAATTTTAATGGCAAAACGTTTAGGGAAAACTAGAATTATTGCAGAAACAGGAGCCGGACAACACGGCGTAGCAACGGCAACCGTTTGTGCTTTAATGGGCATTGAATGTATTGTGTACATGGGAGAAATTGATATCGCACGTCAAGCGCCTAATGTGGCCCGTATGAAAATGTTAGGCGCAACAGTGGTCCCTGCTTTATCAGGAAGTAGAACATTGAAAGACGCTACAAATGAAGCAATTCGTGATTGGATTAACAATCCAGTTGATACTCATTATATTATTGGTTCAGTAGTTGGGCCACACCCGTATCCTGATATGGTTGCTCGTTTTCAATCAGTTATTTCAGAAGAAATTAAAAAACAATTGTTGGAAAAAGAAGGAACTGAAAATCCTGATTATGTGATTGCTTGTGTTGGAGGTGGAAGCAATGCTGCAGGTGCATTTTATCATTATTTAGATGAAGAATCTGTGCAATTAATTGCTGTTGAAGCAGCTGGTTTAGGAATTAATTCTGGTGAAAGTGCAGCGACAAGTGTTTTGGGAAAAGAAGGAATTATTCACGGAAGTAAAACGTTGCTAATGCAAACTGAAGATGGTCAAATAGTAGAGCCCTATTCTATTTCTGCAGGGTTAGATTATCCAGGAGTTGGACCTTTACACGCTCATTTATGTGAGTCGAAAAGAGCTGAATTTATGGCTGTAACGGATGATGAAGCTATGCAAGCAGGTTTAGAATTGTGTAAATTGGAAGGTATTATTCCTGCCATTGAGAGTTCACACGCTTTGGCTGTTTTCAAAAAGAAAGAATTTAAGAAAAATGATGTTATTGTTTTAAATTTATCAGGAAGAGGAGATAAGGATTTAGATACATATATAAACTATTTTAAGTTGTAGATTATGAATAGAATAAATCAAAAATTACAGGAAGATAAAAAATTATTATCTATTTATTTTACAGCTGGGTATCCACAATTGAATGATACAGTTTCAATTATTGAGAACTTAGAAAAAAGTGGAGTAGATATGATAGAAATTGGATTGCCATTTAGCGATCCTTTAGCTGACGGACCAACAATTCAGGCAAGTTCAACAACTGCTTTGAATAACGGAATGACAAGTGAAATGTTATTCAATCAATTAAAAGACATAAGAAAAATAGTATCAATTCCTTTATTAATTATGGGCTATTTCAATCCTATGATGCAATATGGAATAGAAAATTTCTGTAAAAAATGTGCTGAAATTGGTATTGATGGATTGATAATTCCAGATTTGCCAGTTAAAGAATACACGGAGAAATATAAAGCTATATTTGAAAAATATGGATTGATAAATGTATTTTTAATAACGCCTCAAACTTCTGATGAACGCATTCGTTTTGTTGATGAAATTTCAAACGGATTTATTTATATGGTGAGTTCTGCAGCTGTTACAGGTTCTCAAAGTGGGTTTGGGAACGTTCAAGAAGCATATTTTAAACGTATTGCTTCAATGAATTTAAAAGCGCCTCAAATTATTGGATTTGGAATTTCAAATTCAGAAACATTTCAACAGGCTACTAAGTTTGCAAAAGGAGCAATCATTGGCTCTGCATTTGTGAATCATCTTACAAAAAATGGAGTAAATTCTATCAGTAAATTTGTTGATGCAATTCGCTAAAAATGTTTTGCAATAAATTAATTCACTTTTAATAACTTAATGTCAAAAACTAATACGGATCCACCTGGAATTCCATTGTAATTTTTACTTCCATATCCTAATTGTGAAGGGATTAAAAGAATTCCTTCACCACCTTCATTATAATACGTGATTCCTTCTGTCCAGCCAGCAATAACTTGTTGTAAGTTAAATGAAATTCCTGCTGAATTGCTTTGATCAAATACAGTACCATTTAAAAAGTAGCCCTTATAATTAACTGTAACATTTGAATTACTGTTTGGTTTTACTCCTTCTCCTTGAGTTTCTATAACATAATACAAACCAGAATCACTTTTTTCAGCAACTAAATTATGATCTTCAATATATTGAAGAATATTTTCTTCGGTTTGAATTTTAGTAGTTGAGTCTTCATTATTACAAGTGATAAATAACAGGATAAGTAAAAGGGGAAAATAGGATTTCATAAGTTAAATTGTAAATTTAATTTGTTTGCGAATATAGGCTTAATTAGATTTATTTGAACACATCTTTTAAAACGATTAATTGAAGTAAATCAACTAATTTTAGGAGTTATAAAACTCATTATTAAATTGCGAGATTGGCAATAGATTAATAACTTTGAAATCTAACTAAAAAAATAATACTTATGGAATTACCAAAAAGAGCAGGAGAAAGCCCAATAGCAATAGAATTAGAAGAAGGAAAAAGATACGCTTGGTGTACATGTGGTTTATCAGAAAATCAACCGCTTTGTGATGGAAAGCATAAAGGACAAGGAATGAGTCCGCAAGTTTTTGTTGCAGAAAAAACGGAAACGAAATATTTTTGTACTTGTAAGCAAACAAAGAACGGTCCTTTTTGTGATGGCTCTCACAAATAATAAAAGCATTTAAAAATGTTTTTTGTACTGTAAAACCCTAAAATCAAATGTGTTGAATTTAGGGTTTTGTTGTTTTAATAGTTTGTAGTGTGGATTGCTTCCAACGGCTCTATTGGCAGCTCCAGAAGGAGCAGTTAATGAAACCACTTTTATAATTCTTTTATTTTTAATTGAAAACTCATGAATTTTGGGAGTTTCTAAAGAAGTAGGAGTAAGGTTTATGTTTTGCTCTTTAAGTTGTCTTCTTAAATGATATTCTGGTCCGTTTTTACTGTTGCCTCCTGTTAATAATAGTGTATGAACTAAAGGGCTATTTTCAAGAAAATAAAGCATATCACGTAAAATAATATCAGACATTCCTATATCTGAAGCATCCATTTTTTCTCGTTGGCATGAATCAACAATATCGCAGATACCAATATTATTTTTTATTAAGAAATTTTTTCGTTGTTGAATTGCGAAATCAGTAGTTTCAAATTTTAAGTTTAGATTGAAGATTATATCTAAGATTTTCCATAATTGCCCATCAATACTTCCATAACAAAAATTAACATCACCATTTTTTAAATTTCCTACTGAAAACCGAGGAGGTGGTAACGTGCCAACAATCAACTTGGTAGCTTGTTTAGGAATAAATGGTTTGTATGGGTGTTTATGGATAAACATTCACAGTTATTCAATTGTAAAATTGAAATAGGTTTTAGGATATGGTTTATTGCGTAATGTAAAATGCCACCATTCTTGAGGGTAATTTCTAAAATTATATTTTTTCATTACATCTTTTAAAATTTTACGATTTATAATTGGTCTTTAGGCATCATAAACTTTAAGGTCTAAATTATGTTTTTCTAACTCTTCTTGAACTTTTTTTAGTTCTTGTGCTGCTTCTTTAGTTACAATTGCTTTAGCCCTAGAATACCCATTTATTTGTTCTCCAATAAAGTTATTTCCACTAAAATAGCGCATTTCAACTTCAATAGTTGGGATTATATTTTTTAAATACACAAAACCTTCTGGTAACTGTTGCTCAAGACTTTTTGTTGCTAAAATTAAAAATATTAGTACTAAATAGCTAACTTTTTTATTTAACACGTTCACCATTTATATAGGTTTCCTCTGCTTTAATATATGGAATTTCGTTTTCTTCTACTTCCATAATATTTTTGTCAAGAATTATAAAATCTGCCAGTTTTCCAACCTCAATACTACCTTTTTCATTTTCTTCAAAATTAGAAAATGCGGCCCAAACTGTCATTCCTTTTAAGGTTTCTTCGCGTGTTAAAGCATTTTCTATTTGAAAGCCTTCTTCAGGATAATTATTTAAATCTTTACGAGCAACTGCAGCATAAAAAGTTAAAAACGGACTTACATTTTCAATAGGGAAATCGGTTCCTAAAGCTATTTTTCCATAGTTGTTCAGTAAATCTTTATAGGCATAAGCACCTTTTATTCTTTCGGCTCCAACTCTGTCTTCAGCCCAATACATATCAGAAGTTGCGTGTGTTGGCTGTACTGAAGGTAAAATATTGTCGAAATATTTAAAATCCTCTTTATCAATAATTTGTGCGTGCTCAATTCTCCAACGTCTATCTGTTTTTCCTTTTAAAACTTCTTTATATGTTTTTAACAGTAAGTAATTAGCCGAATCGCCAATTGCATGTGAATTCATTTGATAATCTGAAGCTGCAATTTGTTTGGCAATATTCATGAACTCTTCAGGAGAAGCTAAAAGTGCTCCAAAATGATTGTGTTTGTCTGAATATGGTTTTTTCATTGCTGCACCTCTAGAGCCCAAAGCACCATCACCATAAACTTTTATGGAGCGTACATTTAAGCGATCTGTTTTTAGAATTCCTTTAGTTAAATAATAATCTAAATCTTTGGGAGTGTTAGTAACCATTGCATAAATTCTAATTTTTAATTCATTGGCTTGTTGTAAACTATCAATTAGTTCAATTATTTCACGAGAAAGCCCTGCATCATCAACAGTTGTTAAACCTAAATCAACACAAATTTTGTCAGCATCTTTTAAGGCTTGAATTTTTTCTTTTTTTGAAGGTTCTGGAATTTTTACTTCAATTAATTCCATAGGATTATCAATAAAAACACCAGTTAATTTGCCTTCTTTTTGAAGTATTTCACCACCTGAAAAAGGAGTATTAATAGTAACCCCAGCTAAATCTATAGCAGTTTGGTTTGCTAACAATGCGTGACCATCAATTCTTGTGATGGAAACAGGAGTATTTGGAAATAATTCATCTAATTTTTCTTTTGTTGGGAATTCTTTTATTTCCCAATCATTTTGATCCCAACCTCTACCAGTAATATAAGCTACGTTTTTCTCTTTCTGAAAATCAATAATTTTTTGAAGAACTTCTTCAAAACTTTTTGTACCCGTTAAATCTACTTTTTGTTGTTGCAATCCTAAACCATAGAAATGACAATGCGCATCAATAAATCCTGGAATTATAGTTTTCCCTTTCACATCATTTACATAAGTTGAAGCATATTTTGATTGAATTTGTAAAGTTGTTCCAACGTCAATAATTTTCCCATCTTTTATGGCAAATGCTTCAGCTAACTCAAAATTATTGTTTACGGTATACATATTAGCATTAATGATAATAGTGTCTGCTTTTTCTTTTTTTGAACATGAAATTGTCATAGTAATAAGAAATAATAAGGTTAATTTTTTCATAGTATTATTTTAAATAAGTATCTAATAAGTAAATTAAAGATGTCATAGACGCAGCTCCTAATTCTAATTCACGTTTGTTTACCTTATCAAAAGTATCGGTTTCAGCATGATGATAATTGAAATAGCGTTGTGAGTCTGGCCTATATCCAAACAATGAAATGGTATCATTTTTTAGTGGTCCAATATCAGCACCACTTCCGCCTTTTTCCATATCGTGTAAACCATAAGGAGCCAATAGAGATTTCCAACTTATAAATAATTTTTGATTTTCTCCATTAGCATCAAATGAAAAACCTCTGGGAGTAAAACCACCAGAATCAGATTCAAGTGCAGCAATATGGTTTTCATTATTTTTTTTAGCTTCTTCAGCATATTTTTCACCTCCTTTTGAACCATTTTCTTCATTCATAAATAAAACGACTCTAATGGTATGTTTAGGTTTTATACCATTTAATTTTAATAAACGTGCTACTTCAATAGATTGCACTATTCCTGCACCATCGTCATGAGCTCCATCTCCCAAATCCCAAGAATCTAAATGTCCACCAACTGTAATATATTTTTCAGGGAATTCACTTCCTGTAATTTCTCCAATCACATTAAATGAAGGAGCATCAGGTAAAGTTTTACAACTTTGTTTAAAGTAAAATTTTAAAGCTGGATTTTCTTTTAAATACTCACTTAATAAGTTTGCTGCTTTTGTACTAATTGCAGCCGTTGGTACTTTTTCTTCTTCTATTAAATCTCCATAACTCATAACACCTGTATGTGGATAATCATCAATGCTATTTGTCATAGAGCGAACAATAGCGCCTAATGCACCAAATTTACCGGTAACCATCGCTCCTGAATATCTTTGATCAACGCAACCACCGTATGCTTGAAAGGTTCTAATTAAAGTATCATCAAAAGGGCGATTAAAAAACACGATTTTACCTCTTAATTTTTCACCTAATTCTTCGGCTTCTTTTAAACTTTGAACTTCTATAACTTCACCTGAAATCCCATTTTCTAAAGTTGCAATTGAACCACCCAAAGCACAAATAGGAACATTAAATTTAGTGTTGTTAATGGTGAAGTAAGCTTCTTCTTTTTTGCCACGTACCCAATGAGGAACCATAATTGGTTGTAACCAAACTTTGTTAAAATTTAAACCACTCATCAATTTTTCTCCCCACTCAACTGCTTGTTGCGCTTCAGGTGAACCAGATAAACGACCACCAATATCATTTGACAATACATCTAGCCATTGGTAACATTGTCCTTCAGTGAGTGCTGAGTTGAATATTTTTTTTATAGTAATTGAATCAGTTTTATTAATAGCTTGTTGAATTTCTTTGTTCGATTTTACTTCCGAACAAGAAATTATTACCATAAGGAAACTTAAAGTAAAAAGGGTATTCTTCATTTTATATGAGTTTTAAGGATTGTTAAAACTACATAAAAAAAGATGAAAATATTTAAACTAGTATTACAAATCAAATTTATAAGTAAGACCTGCTAAAATTTGCAACGTTTGTACTTGGTAATTTAAAAATGTGTGGTATTTTTCGCCAAGAGCATTGTTAATTTTAGCAAATGCTGTTAATCTATCAGAAAAAATATAGCCACCGCTTAAATTTAAATCCAAGTAAGATTTATTTTTAACTATATTACCATTTTCAGCAGTTAAACCGTAAGGAATTACAAAATCATTGGTTTCTCCATTATAAAATAATTTTGCACCAGCAAACCAATTTTTATTTTGATAATCGGCTGAAATAGTTGCTTTTATTGCGGGTAAATTCCAAGCTTCTAATTCTGTTTCAGTAGTGAAGTTTGAATAATTTAAAGATCCACTAAAGTCAAACTCTTCAGAAGCATCTATTGTGATTTCTGCTAAAAACCCTAAAGTTTTAATGTTATCATATATTACTTTAAAGGAATTTCCTGCTTCATATGAATTCTCTATAGCTACAGTTCCATCAGTTTTTGTTTGATTTTGAATAAACAAAGGTTTGTTATTTTCAGATGTATGACTTACGTTAAAATTATAACCAATGTTAGAAGCTAATTTCCCTTTTGCACCTGCAAAAGCTTTGTATTGTTTGTCGGTTTGAAGTATGTTTAGTGTTGGTGAAACATATGGGTTTTCGTTTGTGAAATCACTATAGGTATTTTGTACTAAATCCCCTGTAACGCCAGCAACAAGAATTAAAACTTCATCAATCATTTTTAACGAAGCAGTTACATTTGGGTAGGCATAAAAATCAGTATTTTTATGTTCTAAATCGTTGGTGTAATATAATTTAGCACCTAAATTTATGGTTAAATTTTCACGTAAAACTTCCAAATTTGGACTAAAACCTAGATTTAAATAACTATGATTAAGATCGCTAGATGTTTGGTAGTTTTGTTTGAATTTACCTGCTACAAAATCAATAGTAAACTCACTACTAATTAATTCTGTTGAAATAGGAAATTCGAACTTAGGTTTCACCAAAAGACGAAATTCATTGCTGTTAAAGTTATCTGTAAAATTTTTAATTTCAGCAGTTGCACCTTTAAACAAAGAGTCTTCAAAATCAATTTTTCCACCAACATACAAATTTTTATAAATCTGCTCTTCATCTAAGTCATTAAAAAAAGTAGGATCAAAAATAATAGCTGTTGGTAAACCATAGTAATTGTATTGTTTTCGTTGTATACCAGCGTTCACTTGCCAATTGTAATCTCTATCAAATTGTTTGTAATAACCATCAATTCTAGTGTCAGAAAAATTATTGTTTAGCAATAAATCTTTGATACCTCCTTCTGACGAATGATGATTTATAAAAATCCCAAAATCGTTATATCTTGCATCTCCTGAATGTAGATATGCTTCAAATAACGGACTTTTAAAATTTCCAAATCCGGCAGAAATATAGTTTTGAAACAAACGTTCTTTTGGTTCTTTAACAACGACTTTTGCTTTTCCTTTTGAAGGAGTAAAGGTTGAAGCTACTGGAATTGAGAAAATACTATACGTTACTTTTTCTTTTTCAATAGTACTGGTATCTTCAATTGTTGGATTTGAGGTTACTTTAAAAGCATCAGAAATTGTTGGTGTATAAGGTTTTACAACACTAATTTCTTCTGTTTTTAACGTGCCTTTTTTTGTTTCCTGAGAATAAGAAAAACCAGTTATTAATAGTGTTAATGAAATTATAAGAAGCTTTCGCATATTTTTATTTTTTGTGTTTGAATGTTGTAAATTAGTTGTCATTTTAATTTTTTACAGATTCATTTGTTTTGGCCTGTTCCGTTTTAATTCTGTTGAGTTCTTTGGTTGCTTCTTCTACAACATCATCAAATTCAGCAAAGTTTTTAAGTACGCTTTCTAAAATATAGGTTGCTTGGTATGCATCTTGTAATTCATAATAATTAGTTGCCATTAAGATTAAACCTTTCGCTCCCCAATATTTATAAGCTGCATAATCCGCAGCAATTTTTTGAACTACTTCATTAGAAACTCTATAGCTTCCATCTTTATTTTCAAAATAAGCGTCATAATATAATGCTTCTGCTTTTAATTCTCCTGAAGCAATTTTTTCAACTTCTTTATAGGCAATTCTAGCTTTATCTTCGTTTTTTGTTTTTATAGCTGAACGTGCAATAATAAGATGCGCGTCAGATTTTATTCTATTTTCAAGCTTTACGTTTTTTAAAACTAATTCAGCATAATTTACTGCTTTGCTATATTCTTTATTTTCATAATATCCCTTCATTAAATTAGATTGTGAAAAAGTGGTATTTTGAGGTAAATCGGCTTCTTTTTCTAACCGTTCTAAAGTTGAAATTGCACTTTCCCAATTGTTATTTTCTAAGTAAACTTGTGACAAACTTGAAAGAGCATTCTCGGTAAACTCATTTCGTTCCTGATTAATAACATAGGTGTAATATGGAATTGTTTTTGAATGTTGATTTTCTGAAAATAGTGATTGGGCTAAATAAAAATTAGCGCTTAAAGCATGTAAACCTTTTGGGAAACTTTGTAAATATTTTGTAAAACTTTCAATTGATTTAATATGATTGTTTTGTAGGTATTGCTTTTCTGCTGATTCATAAGTGTCGTTGTCTAATTCTGCATTTGTAACATTCACAAAATCAATATTTTTCACCCAAGCTGCATACTCATCAACACGACCTATATCTACATAAATTTGACGTGTATTTTTAACTGCTTGTTTTGCTTCAGCAGTGTTTGGAAAACGGGTAACAATGTTTTTGTAAGTTGCTAAAGCCTGTTCGTTTCTTTCGGTATTGTAAAATATTAACCCTTTTTTAAGCATTGCTTTTGAAACCAGCGGACTTCTTTTGTAATTTGAAATTAGGTTATCAAAATTTTCTAGGGCAAGCTCATTTTGATTTTTATTAATGTATGAATTTCCCAAAACAAATAGCGCATCGTCTCTATATGTTGATTTTAAATGTATGTTTAAAAATGAATTTAGCGTTGCTATTTTATCATTTTCTTTATTAATAAGGCCGTAACTAATTGCTATTTGAAATTGCGCATAATCTGCGTCAATTCCTTTCATTTCAATAGCTTTTTTATAATAAGTAATTGCATTTGAATAGTTGCTGCTTGCAAAATAACCATCACCAATTCTTAAATAACTATCATTACGTTTTAAATCATCATTAGTATTTTTATTGGTGTAATTTTTGAATTCTTCAATGGCTTTTTCATATTCTTTTTGTTTAAAATAAGCATAACCTATATTGTAATTTATAAGTTCAAATTCTTCAGTTTCTGAAGCTTTACTATTAGAAATAAACGTTTTAAAATTGGTTATAGCATCACTAAAATTGTTTAACCGGTAATTGCATTCTCCTTTCCAAAAATTTGCACGAGCAGTAAAATTTGCATCTAATGGAATGGTTAACGAATTTTCAAAATTTTCTTTTGCACTCTCATAATTTCCTTCTATAAAAAGTTCAACACCTCTGTAAAATGCAGCTTTTTGAAATAGGGAACGTTCTTTCTCACTTTTCTTATTTTTTAAATAATTTAAAGCTCCTTCATAATCTTTTGAAGTGATGTAAGCGCTAATAATTAAGTCGTTGATTTCATTTTTATTTTCAGAATTTGGGTACAATTCTATATATTCTTGTAAAACGTCTGGCACATTTTTGTACGGATTTCCAATTTCATAACTTAATTTGGCATAATTTAACCAAGCATCTTTCTGAATTTCTGGTTTAAATTTCATTTCAGCCGCATTTTTAAATGCATTTAAGGCTTCGTTTTTTTTCTCTAACTTTAAGTAACATTCTGCTAAATGGTAATATGCATTTTGTGCAACATCATTATTTCCATTTATTATTTTATTGAAATTATTAATGGCATTTTCAAAATCGTTTTTTTGGTAATAAGCATATCCTAAAAAATAATAATCGGTGTTATTCCATTTGCCACGTTTCCCTTTATAATTATTTAAATGAAGTATTGCTTCATCATATTTTTGAAGATTAAAATAACTTTCCCCAACTATTTTTGAAATTTCAGAATGTTCAACGCGTTTTGCTTTTTCAAGAAGTGGCAAACCATATTCTATAGCTTTTTCAAACTTTCCTAATTTAAAGTTCATATCGGCTAAATAATAGGAAACATCAGTCTTAAAATTTTTATCTCCAACAACTTCACCTAAATAGGTGTCGGCAGTTTCATAATCATCATCTTTATAAGCAATATAGCCGTAATAATATTTTGCTTGCGCTCCATATTCTTGAGAGTCTAACAGTAATAAAAAATACTCTTTAGCCTTTGTATACGCTTTATTAGCAAATAAAGAGTAGGCATATTTAAAGTTGAAAGCTTCTTCATTTCTAATGGTTAAATTTATAGTATTGACCCTAGAATACCATTTTGCTGCATACGAATATTTTCCAATTTTGAAATAATAGTTAGCAACATCCATAAAAGCACTATTTCTTTTTAAACTTGTAGGATATTTATCTACAAAATTTTGCATCAAATCATCTGAATTTGGTTGTTCTAAACGGATAGCACAATTGGCAGCATAATATTCACAGTTAGCTTTTAATTCAGACGAATTGTCAAATTGAAATTTAATTTCGTTAAATTTTTGTTGTGCAGCCACAAATGCTTTGTTTTGATATAATTCAATTGCGTGGTTGTATTCTGAAAGAGAGTTGGTGTAAATGGCTGTTTTTTGTGCTAATATTGAGAATGTTATGAAAAAAATAACGAATGGAAAGACAACTTTTTTATACTTCATTTTATTAAAAATTGAAAGATTTAAACTATAAACTAATAACGCATTTTTTTAATGAAATTGCATTCACTAAAAAATTATTTTTCTTGAATGAATAATAGCAACAACTATTCCTCTTTTTAATTTATAATCATTGAAGTTGATTTTTAGAGAATTTTAATTCTATTTTTAATTTTGAAAAGATATTTAATTATAACTTGGTTTTAAGTTGAAACTTTACATTTAAATATTTAGTTTTGTTAAAAATCCATAGTTCTATGTCTGAGGTGATTCTTTCTTTACAAAATGCACAAATTTTTCAAAGAGAAAATTTAGTTTTATCTGACGTTAATTTGATAATTAACAAGGGTGAATTTGTCTATTTAATTGGTAAAACGGGTAGTGGAAAAAGTAGTTTAATGAAAACTTTATATGGAGATTTACCTTTGGAAAAAGGAAAAGGTAGTATAGTAGATTTTGATTTAAATACTTTAAAAGAAAAGGAAATTCCTTTTTTACGTAGAAAAATTGGAATTGTTTTTCAAGATTTTAGACTGTTAAATGATAGAAGTGTTTTTGAAAATTTATTGTTTGTTTTAAAAGCAACAGGTTGGAAAGATAACCTAAAAATGAAGGCCAAAATTAATGAAGTTTTGTCTAAAGTTGGTATGGAAACTAAAAGCTTTAAAATGCCATTTCAATTATCGGGTGGTGAGCAACAACGTATTGCCATTGCAAGAGCTTTGTTAAACGACCCAGATTTAATTTTAGCAGATGAACCTTCAGGAAACTTAGATCCAGCAACATCTGTAGATGTTATGAATGTTTTAAAAGAAATTCATGACAGTGGAAAAACCATATTAATGGCTACTCATGATTATGCACTTATTTTAAAATTTCCATACAGAACCCTTAAATGTGAAGGAGGAGAATTGTTTGAAGTAGTGCAGCAAAAAACTAGTTAAATTAACTCTGTTATTTTTAAAGCGTTAACTTTTGAATTAAAAACAGTTAATACTTTCTCTCTTTCTATGATTTCTTTTTGTGTAAAATTCTCATTGATAAGTTGATTTATTTTATGAGTAAATTCTTTAGTTGTATTTGCAATTAAGCAAAGATTTTCAAGTCCTGTATTGTTAACCATAGCATTGTTTGCTAAACAAAATCTACTTATAAATAAAGCATTAATTAATTTTAATTTTATTCCTGTATTTTGAAATGTTGGTAGGATATTTATATGAGCATTACTCAATAAAATTAGCATTTCAGGTTTATCTGAAATTTTTCTGAATGTAATATTATTATATTTTTTAATTTTTGATCTTATTTTTTTATTCTCAAAATTACTTGTTATAATTAATGGATATTCAATGTTTGAGAATATTTTTATTAAAAAATAACATGCCTTAATATTATCTACAACTCTTAAATCGCCATTGTAAACTGCATAATTACCTTTCCCTTGTTTAGAATCAACTTTTGTATTTCCTTGAAAAGCAGGTGTGTATATTGATTTTGTAGAAAATAATAAAGAGAAATATTCTTGTTCTAGTGGTGAAATAGGTAAAATGAAATTGACTTTATTTAAGATAGTTTCATAATATTTAAGTTTTATTGCTTCAGATATAAAGAATAATTTTTTAAATAGATTTGTTTCACTTTTAGCTAACCCATAATAATATTTATGTTCAATATTGTGAGCTCTTACAATTGTTTTTCGATTACTAAAATTAATTTTTAGAAGAGGGGATGTTGAATGTAGACCTTCAAATAAAATAGGGAAATCATTTGTTAATAAATTATTAATCAATTTTTGATTATCTCTAGTTTTTACAATATAAGGTAACTTCGAAAATAGATTTTTCATACCTAAATTTCGTTTATAATAATAAACTTTTTCACAAAAATTTAGCAATTCATTTTGTTCACCACTTCCGTACTCAAAAGTGTGTAAATAAATTTTTATACCTAATTCTTTTAATGCTTTTATTTTGTAAAAAACATCAATAATTCCTCCATAATTTGGAGGAAACGGTACATCAAATGAAACAATGTTTATTTTTTTATTCAAGATTGGTTAATATATTAATTAATTTTTATTTTTCACTCTCCAAAGTTTTTTTTAATAATTTTACTAACTGTCTTTAGCAATTTTAATTAATTTTTTATAAACAATTGACCATTGCTTCCATTCATAACATTCACTTAATGAGGAATTATGCCATATAGAAACAAAGGTTCCATTGTTTTTTTTTTATAATATCAACAAGTTTTTTTATTTTTTCAATTGCTTTTATGGGGGACAAATTTAAGTATTGATTTAATGAGCCATCCATAATTTGAAAAGGAGTAATAAGTAATCTTCTTTCTTCATTTTTAATAATATTAAAAAATGGATAAGTTGTACAAATTCCGGCCCTAAATCCTATTTGAGTTGCATAACCCATTGTGTAATCATGTTCAATATTACAATTAATAAGTTGCTCATAAGTATGCGGAAATTTTAACATTAGATAATGTTGTCTACTGTTTCTAATTTTAATATTAGATATTTTTTGTAATCTCTCAATTTCAATTGAGATTTTGTCTTTTTTATAATTTGAAGTATATGATGGGTGAATTCCAACAGTATTTTTTTTAACTAACTTTTTAATTAACTTTTTAAGTTCTTCACTTTTGTGTGATAAATTTTTATCAAATTTACCATAATCTCCTAGCAAGAAAAAGTAAATATTTTTTGTTTTATATTGTTTTTGGAGTCTATGAATAAAATTATAAGAGTCGTATGGATCCTTATTTTTTTTAATAAAATAATTGATTCTATTTTTTACTTCTTGAATATTAAAAGTAAAAACAGCCTTCAAAGAGCTTCCAATAAGTCTTACTATCCCTTTACCTTTATATGCATACGCTATATCTATATCAATTGAATTAATAAAATTATATTTTAATTTAGGAAAATAAAAATTTAATTCATTTTTTGAAATTTCTTTTTTCAATTCTAATGCCCATAAATTGACTGTAGGGATTTCTAAAAAATTGTTTTTAAATGCAATTGAATTTTCCGCCTTAAATCTCTTATGAACGTCAAGATCAGTAGGCAAATATTCTTCATACCGACTTACTAGAAAAAATGTACTTGCGAGTATGTCATAATTAAAACATCTTGTTTCCGAAGTTTTAAAGAAGTAAGGTATTTTGTGAATCCAAGAAATATTGATTTCTTGTTTTTTTATAGATGTTTCAAAGAGGAGTGAGTGAGGTTTAATAGAAATGCAATTTTTTAAATTAAGAGAGCTATAATTTAGTTTAACATGACTATTATTAGTTTTAAAAGTGTCAACATCAACAATACAATATTCAATTTTCAAAATATATTTAAAAATAACATTTAAAGTGTAAATTAACCTATTTGAAATTATATCGGAATAAACTAAAATCATTTTAAATTATTAAAAATTTCCCTTAAGTTTTTACTCTCATTTTCCCAATTGTAAATTGCTGCAATTTTATTTAAATTTTCACACCAAATGTTATATTCTTGTTTGTTTTTTAACATTTCAGATACGATATTTGCTAATTTCTTGGGATTGTGTGTTTTAGTTACTTTCCCAATATTATTTTCAGAAACAAGTTCTGCTACATTTTTCCTGTTTGAAACTAATAAAGGTGTACCAGCTTGTATGTAATCAAAAACTTTATTTGGTAAACTAAATTCGTAATTTAAGTTTGTGTTTTTATCTAAAGAGATTCCAATATCTGCAATTTGTGTAAATTTCATTAATTCAGTATATTTCATCTTATTGAGTATAATAACTTTTTTTTCTAATTTTAAAGTTTTTATTTTAGTTTTTAAAGTTTCAAAAACATCGCCAGAACCAATTATATATAAAAGAGTATCTTTTAAATATTGCATCATTTCTACAGTCTCTTCAGCTCCCCGGTCAACATTTATACCAGAACCTTGTAGGATAAGCATATTTTTATCCCCTTTTATTATTTTTGAAAAATCACCATCAATATTTCCTATATTATGTATGGGTGCTAAGTTTCTAATTACTTGAACAGGAATATTATATTTTGAATTATATATCTTCGCAATTGTATTATTTACAGTATAACAATTTTTAAGTTTAGGTAAGATAAATTCTTCAAGTCTAAGCCAAAATTTTTGTACGAAAGGTCTGTTTATTAATTCAGGGACTTCTGTAAATAATTCATGACTGTCATATACTAATTTTTTATTAAAAAGCTTATTTATTAAATAATTAGGCAATATGGTGTCTAAATCATTTGCGAGTAAAATATCTTTTTTTAGAAAAAATAATTTAAAAAATAAGCGTAAATTATATTCTGCATAAAACAAAAAACCAGAATTAAACACAAGTTTCATTCTAGTTGTCTTATAATTTCTGTTAATTAGTTCACTATGTTTAAATCTTCTGCCTATCAATAATACATCGAAATTCATTTGTGTTAAAGTGGTACATACTTTATGAACTCGTTGATCTGTTACTAAATCATTTGTTACGGAAACTAATATTTGTTTCATCTGTTTATTTTTATTTTTTTATTTTGATCAGATGTAATTCGCTAATAATAATTTCGGGGTGTATTAAGAAATTGAGATTGCTCATTTCAAGGCATAAAATTTTTATGCAAAATAAGAAATTAATCTTTATTTCTTTTAATTGTAAGGTAATAGATGTTAAGTGTAAGTATAAAACTGTTAGTTATAATAATTGGCCAAGAGATTGTAAGCATTATACCGTAGAGAACGAATATTAATGCTCCAACTGAATTTACGATTCTTAATGTGTTTACATTTTTCATCATAAATGAAATGATAAGCACTATTGAAGCTAAATAACCTACCCATTCTGTAATTGTAATTCCTAATATACTCATAATATTTATTTTTTAAAGCCGACAAATATAGGTATAAAATGATGAAAAAAGGTGTATAAAAAAGAAACCTCACCTAAAAGAATCAGGTGAGGAAAATTGCTATGAAAAAGATGGTAAGCTATGAAACTTACCGAGGCAAATATAAGAACTTTTTTAATATGAAAAAATATTTTTTTGTTAATTTTTTGTAAAAAAATAACTTATGTGATAAAAGTAACATATTTAAGTTTTTTTGTTAATTATTAGTGCTTAATTGCTTCATAAATTAAATTATGTATCACAGTTCTAATATCTTTTTCTCCAAGCTTATTATTACTCATAGTTGGATAAACTCTATTAGATAAAAATACATATAAGATACCATTTTCTGGATCTACCCAAGTGTAAGTACCTGTAAAGCCACTGTGTCCAAAACTATTTGTAGAAGCATATTTACTGCTAGCTTTAATTTTAGGGTTTAAATCGGGTTTGTCAAAACCAAGCCCTCTTCTTATGCTATCGTTTTCATAATATCTATGGTTGAATTTATCAATAGTTTTTGTTTCTAAATAGCTTTTGCCACCATAATAACCTCCTTGTAGATACATTTGCATCATTTTAGCAACATCATTAGAGTTTGAAAATAAACCAGCATTACCACTAACCCCATCCATCATTGCAGCACCCATATCATGAACATCACCTTGTAAAATTTGATGTCGGTAATAATCATCTACTTCTGTTGGAGCAATTTCAGATGTGTTGAATTTATTTAACGGATTGTATCCTAGTGTTGTTGCTCCTAATGGATTGTAAAAATTTTCATTGTTTAATTCATCCATTTCTTTATGAAATGTGTCTTTTAGGTATTTTTTGAACAAGTAAAAAAGTAAGCCACTATATTTATAGCCTTCTTTTTTTAATTGTGGCACTTCAGCAATTCTTTTATAAATAGTATCGGTATAAGAATCAATCAGATATAAATTTTCAGTAATTTTAATTGAAAATCCTTCGCTTTTTTCAGTTCTATACAAATTTGGAAACGGTTTTTTAGTAATAGTATCTATTGTTTCTAAATAATAAGGAATCCAAGGTTTAATTTTTCCAATGTGAGACAAGGCTTCTTTTAGAGTTATAGTATCTTTATTTGAACCTTTTAAATAAGGCATAAATTCACCCAACGTTTCATCTAAATTTAGCAAACCAGTTTCTTCACTTTTCATAATCATTGGCAAACCTCCTAATATTTTTGTTACTGAAGCTAAATCGTACAAATCTGTTAATTTTACGGCTTGTTTTTTATCATATTTTTGGTGTCCAAAACTTTTATGATAAATTACTTTTCCGTAACGAGCAACTAAAACTTGTCCGCCTGGCGCCATTAAAGAATCGACAACCATGGTAGTTACAGAGTCTATTTTTGCAAGTAGCCTACTATCCATATCAACTTCTTCAGGAATTGTATATGATAATCTCATTAAATTTGTAGTAGATAATCCAGTTCCTTCTGGAAATATAGTTTTAATAGAAACAGGCAGTTTTCCTTTGGTTTCTATTGCTCCAAAAATCATTTGTGCTGAAATTTCCTGAGACACTTTACTATTTTGGTAAGATACTAAAACAGCATTTATATTTTTAAAATCTGGGATTTCTAATAAAGTATACGGACTTGCAAAAACATCTAAAATCACTTCGTTGTTTTTAGAAATTTCTTCTAACCAAAGAAGCTCTTCTTCAGTCATTTTAAAACTTTTCCAAGGAGTTTCATTGGATTTGTGGTAGCCAATAATAACTGTAGTGTACACTTTTAGTTTTTGAAGTAAATCTGACAAATTTTCACCTGAAATAATATCAACTTGGGTATACTTTTTTAAGGTATTTGTAAAGTCAAAATTATCAGAATCTCCTAATTTAACGTAGGCTATTTTATTGTTTGATAATTCTTTAATTGGTATTATGGCTTCCTTATTTTGAACAAGCGTTATAGCCTCTTTCATTAAAGATCGGTATAATAATTCGTCTTTTATAGTGATTATATCTTCTTGAATACCTTCTTCTTTTATGGGTGTAAAATTGTTTAAACCAGCCCAGTATTTTGCTTTTAATATTTTTTTAACGGAAGCATTTAAACGCTCTCTGCTAATTTTATGTTTCCTGATTGCTTTTTTTATTTTTTTTACGGCAACTTTTACGTCTTCAGGAATCAACAACATATCATTTCCTGCCTCAAATGCAGCCAAATCTATATCGCCAGGTTTTGCAAAATTTGCGGCGCCTTTCATATTTAAGGCATCGGTAAAAATTAAACCGTTAAAGTCCATTTTTTCTTTTAAAAGTTCAGTAATCACTTTATAAGAAATTGAAGTAGGAACTCCAGGTTTTGGTTCTAATGAAGGCACATTTAAATGCGCCACCATAACACTAGCTAAATTAGTTTTGAATAATTTTTTATAAGGAAATAATTCAATAGAATCTAAACGTTCTAAAGTAAAATCAAGAAAAGGAAGTGTTTTGTGAGAATCGGTTGAAGTATCTCCGTGACCCGGAAAATGTTTCGCATTTGCAAGCACTCCAGTACTTTGCATACCATTTGTAAATGCAATTGCTTTTTCAGTTACATTGTATTTATTTTCACCAAATGAACGATTTCCAATAATTGGATTTGCTGGATTAGTATTAATATCTACTACAGGAGCAAAATTAACATGTATTCCAATTCTTTTGCAATGTTTTCCTAATTGCTCTCCAAATTGCTCAATTAGTTTATTGTTTTGAACTGCTCCTAAAGTCATATTCCAAGGATAACGAAAAGAATTTTTTAATCGCATATTTAAACCCCATTCACCATCAAAACCAATTAATAACGGAATTTTAGATGTTGCTTGGTAAATATTTGTCAATTCAGCTTGTTTTTCAGGAGTTCCTTGCATAAAAATCAATCCGCCAATGTGGTATTTTTTTATGGCTTTATTAATTTCCTTAGTGTGATTTTCATCTTTATTAGAATAGGCTTGAATCATAAATAATTGCCCTATTTTTTCCTTTAATGTTAGGTTATTTAGGATGTTTTCAACCCATCTTTCTTGATTTTCGGCATCAGAAGTTTGTAAAGGATCAATTTGTTGTGCATAGCTGGTTCCAAGAAATAAGAAGATGCTTGCTATTAATATATTTTTCATTTTTTAATGTTTTTTATTCTTTTATTTGTGCTCCAGTTCCGTTTAATTCTGAAAATAAAATGTTCCCATTTTCTAATTTTACCCCAGTTGCTATGTCATTTTTTAATAATAAAGCGCCATCCATATCTACATAGTTTAGTAGAGGTGTTAAATGTGCAATTGCTGAAATTCCTACAGACGATTCGGTCATACAACCAACCATCGTTTTTAAGCCTAAAGATTTGGCTTTTGTAATCATTCTTTTAGCAGGTGTTAAACCACCACATTTCATTAACTTTATGTTTACACCGTGAAAATGATTGTAACATTTCTCAATATCACTTTCAACTATACAACTTTCATCAGCAATGATTGGTAAATATGAATTGTCAAAAACTATTTTGGCACCTTTCCAATTATTTGCGGGTAATGGCTGTTCAATAAATTCTACACCTAATTTTTGTAATTCAATGGCGTTTTTAAGGGTTTCATTTACTGACCAACCGCAATTTGCATCTATTCTGAAAATAGAGTTTGAGTGTTTTCTAAGTTCGGTAACTATCTGAATATCATCTTTTGTACCTAACTTAATTTTATAAATAGGCCAAGGCATTTCTTTCATTTTTGAAACCATATTTTCTATGGTATCAATTCCAATTGTAAAATTTGTTTGAGGAAGGTTTTCCAGTTTTAAATTCCAATATTGGTATAGTTTTACTCCTTTTTTACGCGTGTATAAATCGGTATAAGCTTCATCTAAGGCACAGAGTAAAAACATATTATTTTTAAAATGGGGTTGTAAATAATTCCAGTATTCTTCTGGTGTTTTATTTGCAACAACTTCAATAATTTTACGTTTTTCAATAAGTTCTTCTTCAAATTGTTCAACAAATGTGTTGTAATATGGGTTTGCAGTTGCTTCTCCAAATCCTGAAATACCATTTTCCTGAAGTTCCACTATTATTGAAGGGATTTCAGTTCTTGTTCCTCTTGAAATTGTAAAAGGGTGTTTTAATTGTAAATTGTATGTTCGTATAATTAGCTTCATTTTATAACAATGCTTCTCTTAATATTGTAACTGGGTGTTTAGAATCTCTACTAGTTCCATCTTTTATTTGATGTCTGCAACTAGTGCCAGGAGCTGCAATAATGGTGTCTATTTCAGTATTTCTAATTTTCGGGAATAAGGTATCTTCACCAACTTGCATGCTTATTTTGTAATGCTCTTTTTCATAACCAAAAGAACCTGCCATGCCGCAACATCCTGAATTTATAATAGTTACTGAATAATTTTCAGGAATAGATAACATTTGAAAAGTTGGTTCAGTGCTACTTAAAGATTTTTGCTGACAGTGACCGTGAATTTTTAAGGTTTGTGAATTTTTTGTAAAACTTTCAGCAAAAATATGCTGTTTTTCAAATTCTTGCTTTATAAATTCTTCAATAGTAAACGTATTTTGTGAAATTTCTTTGGCGGCATTTTTATCATCAGCCAATCTTAAATATTCATCTCTAAAAGTTAAAATAGCGGAAGGTTCTATTCCTACCAAAGGCATTTGTTTAGAAATGATATTTTTAAAAAAGTTTACGTTGAAGTCTGCTTTTTCTTTTGCTTTGTCTAAAATTCCTTTAGAAATAAAACTTCTTCCACTTTCTTCGTGTTCTGTAATGTTTACTTTGTAGCCTAATGTTGTTAACAGTTCAATAGTGTCAATTCCAATGTTTGCATCATAATAATTAGTGAACTCATCAACAAATAGAAACAATTCACCATTTTTAACAGGCTGATTTAAGAGTCTTTTTTTGTTTTTTTTATACCAACTATAAACAGTTTTTTTAGCTAATTTAGGAATGCTTCTTTCTGTTGCAATTCCCATGAGTTTTTTAGTAAGTTTTGTGTTTAATGCAAAGTTAGTAAAAGTAGGAGTGAGGCTTCCTAGTTTATTCCACTTCACATTATTGGCAAATAGTTGCGTTCTAAACGGAATGCCATTTTCTTTATAATATTGATGCAGGAATTCAGCTTTTAAAGCTGCAACATCTACATTGCTTGGGCATTCGCTGGCACAGGCTTTACAACTTAAGCACAAATCGAAAACATCATATAATTCTTTGTGATTGAATTTATTTTGTTTTTCTGAATTTGTTAAAAATTCACGTAAAGCGTTTGCTCTTGCACGTGTAGTATCTTTTTCATTTCTGGTAGCTCTATAACTTGGGCACATGGTTCCGCCAGCTTCAGGGAGTTTTCTGCAATCACCTGAACCATTACATTTTTCAGCCGCTCTTAAAATCCCTAAACTATCTGAAAAATCTTGGATAGTTTCAATCTCAGGTTCAATTCTGTTAATTTCATACCGTAAACTTTCATCCATAAGAAATGGATCTATAATTTTACCTTTGTTGAAAATAGTATTTGGATCAAAAGTGTGTTTGATACGTTTTAATAATTCATAGTTTTTTTTTCCAATCATGAGAGGAATAAATTCAGCTCTCACAATTCCATCACCGTGTTCACCACTAAATGAACCACCATATTTTTTAACTAGTTTTGCTGTTTTGGTTGTTATTTCACGAAATAAAACAACATCTTCTTTCTTTTTTAAATTTAAAATAGGGCGTAAGTGCAATTCTCCAGCACCAGCATGAGCGTAATAAACAGCTTCTTGTCCAAATTCTTCCATCATTTTTGAAAATTCTGAAATGTAATTTGGTAAATCTTTTACTTCAACAGCTGTGTCTTCAATACAGGCAACAGCTTTGTCATCTCCCACAATATTTCCCAACAATCCAAGTCCTGCTTTGCGAAGTTCTAAAGCTTGGTTTATTTCACTTCCTACCAATTTGGGAAATGAATAGCCTAAGTTGTTTTTTTCTAAATCAGCAATTAAAATAGCTGCTAATTTGTTAGATTCTTTATTTGAATTTGTGCAAATTTCAAGCATTAATATAGCTTTGGGATCGTCTTCAACAAAAAATCTATTTTTAAGTTGTTCTCTATTATTTTTTGTGCAATCTAAAATGGTTTTATCCATTAATTCACACGTATACAAATTGTGTTTCATTGCAATTACAACAGCATCCATGCTTTCTTTAATACTATTGAAATGTGCAGCCACCATAATATTCTTTGAAGGTGGTAAATCGTCTAATTGAAGGGTGATTTCAGTTGTAAATGCTAAAGTGCCTTCACTTCCCGTTAGTAAAGTTGCTAAATTAATAGTTTGATTTTTCCCTCCAAAACCTTCATAATTTAACAGTTCATCAACAGCATATCCATTATTTCTTCGATGGATATTTTTTTTAGGAAATTCTTTTATAATCTCTTGTTGATTTTTAGGGTTGGAAAGTTCATTGAAAATGGTTTGATAAATCCTGTTTTCTAATGAATTTCCTTGTTTTTTTTGATCGAATTCTGAAATAGTAATTTTGTTAAATATGGCTTCAGAACCATCGCTTAAAATGGTTTTTAACTCAAGCACTTTGTCACGAGTAACCCCAAATTTAATAGATGTTGTACCTGATGAATTGTTACCAACCATTCCACCAATCATACATCTATTACTTGTTGAAGTGTTTGGACTAAAAAATAAACCGAAAGGTTTTAAATAGTCGTTTAATTCATCTCTAATTATTCCAGGTTGGATAGTAACTGTTTTTTTATGCTCATCAAAAGCTAAAATTTTGGTAAAATGTTTTGAGATATCTACTACTAAACCATCACCAACACATTGACCTGCCAATGAAGTTCCTGCAGCTCTTGGAATTAATGTAATACTATTTTCTGTGGCAAATTGAATCAGTACTTTTAAATCTTGATTGTTTTTTGGGTATGCAACACCAAGTGGAAGTTTTCTATATACGGATGCATCAGTTGCGTAGATACTTTTATATAAATTATCAAAGAATAATTCTCCTGACAAGAAATTGGATAGTTTGTTTAAATCTAAGTTTTTTAAGGGCATTTTGATCTTCTGTTTTTAAAATTCGTAAACAACACCACTACTGTGATCTTTACTCGCTCCAGTGACACTTTTTAAACAATTATTTTTACCTTCATCTTTTAAAAAACCTAATAAAGCAAACACTAATGCTTCTTTATAATTTATGATGGTATCATTAGGTATTATAAGTTTGGTTTTTGTATACCATTGCATTCTTTCAATAAGAAATGTATTATAAGCACCACCACCAGCAACAAGTATATTTTTTGAAGGGTTTGAATCTACTTTTCTTGTAATTTGCATTGCTACGTGTTCAACAAAAGTTCTTAAAATATCTTTTATATCAAGGTTATACTTGTTAATTAAAGGAAAAATTGTTTCCACAATAAATTCATAACCTAAAGATTTTGGTTTTATAGCATTATAAAAAGGTAAAGAATTTAATTCATTTAATAATGTTAAGTCAACAGTTCCACTTGCAGCTATTGCTCCTTTGTCATCGTATTCAAGGTTTAATGAAGTTGCATAATGGTTTAAAACAATATTTACGGGGCAAATATCATAAGCAATCCGTTGGTTGTTTTCATTCATTGATATATTTGAAAATCCGCCTAAATTTAAGCAGTAATCATATTCAGAAAATAATAATAGATCTCCAATAGGTACTAAAGGTGCACCTTGCCCGCCAAGAGCAACATCTTGAGTTCTAAAATCGCAAATAGATTTTATGCCTGTTATAGAAGTAATATAAGGTCCATTTCCAATTTGAAGCGTGTAATTTTTTGCTGGACTGTGGTAAATTGTATGGCCATGAGAAGCAATAAAATCTACGCTTTTAATACTGTTTTCTTTAATGAATTTTTGAATGGTTTTACCTAAAAAAACACCATAATCTGCATCTAATTTGGTAAGTTCTTCGCCTGATAAATGAAAACCTTCTTTTAAAGCCGATTTCCATTCTATACTGTATGCTATAGTGGTTGCGTTTAGTATTTCAAAAGCATAATTAGTGGTTTTATTTATTTTAACATAAGCAATGTCAATTCCATCTAATGAAGTTCCACTCATAACTCCAATTATATATTTCGTAGCTTTTTTCATATCATAAAAATTTGCTTTTATAATTGTCGAAAACATTTTTTACACTTTGGTGTTTTTCTAAAAGTTCAGAAGCTAAATCTTGACTAATATGAAGTTCATCCATAATCATAAGAACACCTCGGTTAACTAATTTAATGTTAGATAATTGCATGTGAACCATTTTATTATCTTTAACTCTACCTAACTTAATCATGACAGCCGTAGAGATCATATTAAGTACTAGTTTTTGTGCAGTTCCAGCTTTCATTCTTGTACTTCCGGTAACAAATTCAGGCCCTACAACTATTTCAATAGGATAATCAGCAACTTCTGAAACAGGACTATTTTCATTACATACAATACATGCAGTTACAATGTTATGTTGTCTCGCTTTATCAAGTCCGCCAATTACATAAGGAGTTGTCCCCGATGCAGCAATTCCCACTAAAACATCTTTGTCTGAAATAGTATATGCATTCAAATCTTTCCATGCTAAGTTTGTATCATCTTCGGCCTTTTCTACGGCTTTTCTAAGTGCTGAATCTCCACCTGCAATCAATCCTATAACCCAATCATCTGGAACGCCATAAGTTGGTGGACATTCAGAAGCATCTAAAACCCCTAATCTTCCACTTGTTCCTGCTCCAATATAAAATAAGCGTCCGCCTTTATTCATTTTAGTGTAAATAATATCTACTAATTTTTCAATGGAAGGAATCACCTTTTCTATAGCATTTGGAACTGTTTTATCCTCAGTATTTATATTTGTGAGCAATTCAAAAGTGCCCATTTTTTCAAGATTATTGTAATTTGATGGTTGTTCGGTTGTTGGTTTATTTTTCATTTTTATTTTGTACAATAATTAAACTTAATATTGTTAAGAGTGCATTTACTAAGATATTCATAAACCCTAAATCAAATGAGAATTTGGTTATGAAAAGATAATTTAAGTAGTAGGTTAGAAGCGGCATTAAAACACAAATGTAAGGAACTGCAGCATCTTTTATTTTTATTTTTGTGAAAATTCCAAATAAATAAAGCCCTAATAAAGGCCCGTAAGTATAACCAGCGACTTTAAATATTGTAGAAATTACATTGCCTTTACTTTCGGAAAATAACATAATTATTAAAAATATTACAACTGAAAATCCAAATAACACACGGTTTTTTAAACGTTTTTTTTCTTTTGAATTTTTATGCTGAATGTCTAAAAAATCATGCGTAAAAGATGTTGTTAATGCTGTTAAAGCTGAATCTACACTTGAAAACGAAGCAGCCGTTATTCCTAAAATAAAACTTATAGCAGCGAGTGTTCCAAAATGATTTAAAGATAGCATTGGGAATAAATTATCGGTATTAATAAATTTACCATTTTCAACTTCTAATTTGATGCCGAATTTTTCAGCATATAAATAAAGCATTACACCTAATCCTAAAAATAAAAATTGAGCAACAGCTAAAAATAAACTAAAAGTTAATATGTTGTTTTGGGCTTCTTTTTTGTTTTTACAAGTGAGGGTTTTTTGCATCATATTTTGATCCAATCCTATCATTGCAACGGCAATTAAAATTCCCGAAATAAATTGTTTAAAAAAGTTACTTCCTGAATTAAAATCCCAATTAAAAACTTTAAAATATTCATGTTTAGTAACAGCTGTAATTGTTTCTGAAACACTTAAATTTAAGGAGTCTTTTATAACATAAATAGATACAATTGCAGCCATTAATAAAAATAGTGTTTGAAGTGTATCTGTCCAAACAATGGTTTTAATACCTGATTTGTGAGTGTACAACCATATTAGGATTAATATGAGAATTACAGTTGCAGGAAACGGAATATTAAAAGCGTCAAATACTGCATATTGTAATATTTTTACTGCAAGTAATAACCGAAGAGCTGCCCCAAAAGATTGTGATATTAAAAAAAATAGAGAGCCAGTTTTGTAAGTTTTAATCCCGAATCTTGTTTCTAGGTAGGAGTAAATAGAAACTAACTTTAAATCGTAATAAATTGGGATAAGAACATAGGTTATAAATACATATCCAACTACATTTCCAAAAACAAACTGTAGGTAGTAGAAATAATTAGTTCCTACCATACCAGGAATAGATACGAAAGTAACACCAGAAATAACGGCGCCAACCATTCCAAATGCAACTATTTGCCAAGGCGATTTCCGGTCTCCAGTATAAAAAGATTCATCGCTTGTATTTTTTGAGACCACATGAGAAATTAGCATTAATATCCCAAAATATAAAAGTATGATGATTAAGATTAGTGTTGAATTCATTTATGAGTTTTAACTATGAGCAATTTTTTATTATAATATTTTTAAAGGTCTAAATTTAACCTTAAAGATTTGAGATTTCACATAATATAAAAAATTATTTTCATTTTCAATTATGTGGATTGAATAAATAAACGGGGTTTACAAATCTTTTTGAAACCCCGTTTAGAACCAATATTAACTCATAATTTAATTATATTATATGCTTGGGTCTGCAGGCGTATTTGGATTGTTTTCTCTCTCCACTGTTGGGTAAGGATAATAATTTCTATTCCTTTCATTGGTTGTATTTGCTTCAGAAGTAACAACAAAATTAGGATGAAACCTTTTGCTATCTTCAAACCTCATTCCAGTCAAAAACAGCTCAATACATCTATTTTTATAAATTTCTTCTAAAATATCAGTTTGACTTGTTTCGTTACCTGTCCAAGCTCCAAGATTAGCATTAACACCAAGGGGGTCGTTATTTTTTTGACGTACTAAATTCAATTCAATAACGGCTTCTGACAATTGGTTTTGTCTTGCATATGCTTCAGCTTTGTTCAATAGCATTTCTCCATGAAGATAGATTGGAATTGCTGCTGTGCTAGTTCCAAAGAATCCAAGCATTTCACTAAGTGCTTGTCCACCAGCATCAGAGTTAGCGAAGCCAGCATCATTTCCTAAGTAAAAATCAACACGACCATCTGCTGCCTCTGGAATATATCCACCTAATAAACCAAAATTAGATTGTGGGTTTAAATCGGCAGAATTTACAGTTCTATTCCAAATAGGGTTTTGGTTATTAGCATCGTACACCCACATTGAATTTGTTGGGTCACTAGCGTTTAATACATCATTTGCTGCATTAATTGCCTCTGTATAATTACCTGCCCATAATTGATATCTAGAAAGAAAAGCATTTACTGTTTTTTCTAAGTTCATGTCTGACCATAAAACGGATGATTTAAATTCATCTGAGATAGGTGATGCTGCCATCACATTTTTTGCTTCTTCAAGCAATGAAATACAAGTTGCTAGCACTGTAGCTCTATCACTAAATTCAGCAGCTCCATCAGCAGCGTTGTTGATTGGTGCTTGTTCAAACATTTCAATTAGCGCTCCTAAACTCATTGCTTTAAAAAGGTTTCCATAAGCGATAACACCGCTTCTTGTACCTGGAGAAAGCTCAACGGTATTAGCTCCTTCAATTAAGGATTCAGCCATGCCTTTAGCTCTTAAAAGATTTACCCAAGGATTTGTGATACCTCCACTTTCTCCTGGTAATTCAGCTCCTCCTTTGGCTAATTCGTTAATATTTAAAAACGTATTAGTAACTCCTAACTCTCTAGTTGTAATTCCAGGGGCTTCAATAGCTTGTCTTAATGCCGTTACTGAATAGTATTGTCTTATTCCAGTTGCTAGAGCAAATAATCCGTCCTTTGTTCCTAAAACTACATCCTCAGTTGGATTATTTGGATTTTCAAAATCGGTTTCGCAGGCAGTGAATAAACCACTGCTAATAAGCAAAGCACCTATGATTGTAAATATTTTTATATTTTTCATCTTATTATAGTTTTATTTTATTCTTAAAAAGTAGCTGTTACACCAAATTTAATGACACTTGGTATTGGGACAAGTCCCATAATACCACCTCTTGCACCATTACTTTGTCCGTCCATATTTACTTCTGGGTCATACCCTGAGAAATTATCTATTGAGAATAAATTACGTCCGGTTAACGTAAATTTAACATTATCAATTCCTTTTAAAGGATCTTTTAATGAGTAAGAAGCTGCAACTTCTCTAAGTTTTATATAAGAACCATCTTCAATATACGACTCTGCAATACCAAAATTAGCAGCACCAGTTCCTCTAACGCTTTCTCCTCTTAACTCACTAGCGGTTTGTGGTCCACCTCCAAATCGATAGAACATACGTGTATCCCAGCTTAATACATCAACACCTTGAACAGCGTCAAATTGTAATCTGAATGAAAAGTTTTTGTATTTCAATTCATTAATTAAAGAAGCTATAAAATCAGGATTAGGATCTCCAATAACTTTACTTAAAAGTGCTCCAGATGGTTGACCTGATGGGTCTCTTTCTGGAACAGGATTCCCATTAGTATCATAAGAACCTTTTTCTCTTTGAGGAAGACCTCCGGCAGTTAAAAGTAAGCTTCCGTCCGCATTTCTTGCGTAGAATCCTTGATAAAATATACCTAAAGGTTGTCCGTTTTTAGCAACTGAAAAGCCAAAGTTTCCAATTGAAAACTGTTCACCTTCAATATTATTTACTTCATTTTTGTTGGTAGAAAAAGTACCGGTAACAGACCAACTGAAATTGTTAGTTTGAATTGGAGTAGCTGTAATTAATGCCTCAAAACCTTTGTTAGTCATTGTTCCAATGTTTTCAACTCTTGATCCAAAACCAGTAGAAGGAGAAAGTGTTCTAGCTAATAATAGGTCTTCAATATCTTGTTGGTAATAGGTAAGTTCAATACCTACTTTATTATCAAATAATCCCATATCAATACCAAATTCTGATTCTGTTTGTCTTTCAGGTTTCAAATCAGCATTTCCTAATCTTGTAGGTGCAATTAGACCTGATGATCCATCAATACTCATAGCTGCATAGTTAGATAATCTATCAAAAGGTCCAATAGCGGTTAAATTTCCTGCTTGACCCCAAGCTGCTCTCACTTTAAAACTGTTAATTGAAGATCCAAAATTATTTTCCCAAAAATCTTCTTCAGAAATTAAATACGACATACTAGCTTTTGGGTAAAATTGATTTCTTTCGTCTTTACCAAACACTGAAGAACCGTCTAACCTAATTGCTCCAGTTACAAAAAGTTTATCATTGAAGCCAAATGTTTGTTGTAGGAATCCTCCCCAGAAACTTCTTTCACTTCTACTTTCGTTAGTTGAAATTGAAGCTGCCCCATTTGTCGTTTTTACTCCTAAGGCTAAGCCACTAGCAGAAATTGAACTTAACATTGTTTTATCTGATTGCCAAGAAAATCCACCAGTTGTTGTTGATTTTATATTATTATTAATATTCTTATCTAAAGAAGCATTTAAATCGCTATTTAGTTGTGTAGTATTTATGGAAGATGTTGATGCTTTTCCTAATGCAATTGTTGTTGTGCCAATTGGTATATATGAATTTCCTAAAGATTCAGAATTGTCATAACCAAGAATATAAGTTACTTTAAGTCCATCTGCGGGGTTTAAAGTAAGTTGTAAGTCACTTATAGTTCTTTTATTCTCTTGTGTGAATTCAAAATTTTCAATGTATTCCAAAATATTTGGGTAAAAAGTCATTGTTGGATAATTGCCATCTGCATCTGCATTTGGATTTATTGTATTGTTTGTAAATAAAATAGTTGGCAATATACCAGCAACATAACCACCATTAGGTTGGTCATTACTTTTACTTGAAGAAAAATAGGTTCCAAAAGAAGCAGAAACCCAATCATTAATTACTTGATTAACTCTAACTCTACCACTTTGTCTTTCGTAGTCTGTACTTTTTAAAATACCATTATTTTGCAAATGTGAAAATGAAGCAAAATAGTTTGTGTTTTCTTTCCCTCCAGATATAGAAACGTAATTATCTGTACCTGTTGAATTATCGAAAACCATATCTTGATAATCATATCTAGTTGCAGGAATCTTATCAAGATTCGTAATATCACTTGAAGCCCAATCAAAAGGCTCTTCATTAAATTCACGTTTCTTTCTTAAAGAGTTGAAATTAACACTGCTTGAAACTGTAATTACAGGCTCTCCAGTTTGTCCTTTTTTTGTAAAGATTTGCACAACACCATTACTTGCTCTTGATCCGTAAATAGCTGCAGCTGCAGCACCTTTAATTACCTCAATTCTATCAATGTCTTGAGGACTTATATCTGATAATCTATTTTGAACCACGCTAGTTGTTCCTAAAACATCAGTAGAATTGTTGTTAACAATTACTCCATCAATAATATATAAAGGGTCAGAGCTTCCATTAACTGTACTTGCACTTCTTAATCTAACACTAATACCTCCTGCAGGATCACCTGAGTTTTGAGTTACTTGAATCCCTGCTAATTTTCCAGAAAGACCTCCCGTAACATCTACTGAAGCTGATTCTGAGATAGCTAAACCTTTAACACTTGAAATTGTATTTCCCAGTTGTTTTTTAGCAGTTAAAGCTCCAGCACCAGTAATAACCACTTCGTCTAACCCAAGAATATCTGAGTTCATTGTAACGTCATTTACAATTTCAGTTTCAGCACCTAATGTTAATTTTAACTCTTTAGAAACTAATCCAAGAGATCTAAAAACAAGCGTGTAATTTCCTGCATTTAGTTTGACATTTAACTTGTAATTTCCGTCGAAGTCTGTAGTTTCACCCAGATTGGTGTTCTTAATTTGTACACTTACTCCCGGAACTGGACCGATGTTATCGGTAACAATACCTTTTAGTGTATAGGTAGTAGTTTGCGCTTGCAAGGTTAGACCTAACATCATAAGCACAAATACACTGCTCATCAATCGAAATCTCTTATAAAAAGAGCGGTTTTCATTTGTTTTGTTCATAAAAATGGATTTAAAATAATATTTACCCAAAAGTAGCATTTATTTTTAATTAACGTTAAAAAATAGTTAAAAAAATGCAAAATTTAACATTTAAAAACGCATAAAAGCGCATAATCACGTTTTTTTAAAGAAATTATTAAAGAATTTTAACACCTTTTTCTTTGAAGTCATCAAATATAGAATCGTTTGGATTTATGTCTGTTACAATGGTGTCAATTTTGTGAATAGGAGCAACAGTGTATCTTTTTATTTCATTTATTTTGTTTTGGGTACAAAGTGCTATAACTCTATCACTGGCAGAAATCATACACTTTTTAATGTGTGAAACTTCCCAGTCTGGTTCTGTCATCCCATTAGAAATATTAATTCCGCCAGATCCCATAAAGCATATATCTGCCCTTAATTCAGCGATTGTTGAAACAACATCAAGTCCAACAGTTACCTGTGCTGCTTTGTGAAGTTTTCCACCTATAAATATAATTTCTATTGAAGGATGTTCTGTAAGTTGCAACGCAATTGGAAGGCTATACGTATATATTGTAGCATTTATGTAGGAAGGAATAATTTTTGCAAGTTGCAGGTTTGTAGTACTTCCGCTCATTATTATAACCTGACCAGATTTTATGAGCTTTACGGCTTTTTTTGCAATGCTGTTTTTTTCTTCTAAATTGTAACTGCTTCTTTCTTCGTAAGAAGGAGCTTTAGTATCTAATGGTAGTGCGCCACCATGCACTTTTTTTATGAGTCCTTTTGAAGATAATTCGTTGAGGTCTCGTCTTATGGTGTCTTCTGAAACTTTTAATTCTATACTTAAATCGGTAGATAAAACTTTTCTACTTAATTTAATTTTATCTAAAATATTTTGGTGTCTTTCTTCTTTTAACATAATTTGTTTTTAGGATAAGTTGCAAAAACAACTACAAATATGCGATTTATTTTTGAATTTGCTTTGTTGAATATGTTCTTAAAACCTTCTTTGTGTTGATTTGAATTCCTTTTAATCCGAGTTATTTAATTTAAAACGCATAAAACAGAATATAAATGCATATAAATATTTCTTTCTATTTGTTTTTTAGTAATTTTGTAGTAATTAATACAATACATAAATAATGGAAGCTAAACTGTTAAAATACACAAAGAGCATTGCTTACGAAGAATCAGGGAAATTTGAAGAAACTAGATTTGAAAAAAAGCACAATGTTATATTCTCAAACTCATCAGAAGGATCTTTAAAAGTTGCAAAAGAAATTGCAGATTTAATTTTAAGTAAAAAAGCAAAAGGGGAACAATGTATTTTGGGTTTGGCTACAGGATCTTCACCAATAAAGGTTTATGAGGAATTAGTGAGAATGCATCAAGAAGAAGGCTTAAGTTTTTCAAACGTTGTTACTTTTAATTTGGATGAATACTACCCAATGATAAAAGATAATATTCAAAGTTATTATTACTTCATGCATGAGCATTTGTTTAACCATGTTGATATATTACCTGAAAACATTCATGTGCCAGACGGAACAGTTACTGCTGATGAATTACATCAATATTGTATAGATTATGAAAAAGCGATAGATGAAAGTGGTGGGATAGACCTGCAATTATTGGGTATTGGTAGAACTGGGCATATTGGGTTTAATGAGCCAGGTTCACATTTTAACTCAGAAACAAGAAGTATTATTTTAGATTATATTACAAAAGTTGATGCAGCTCCTTCGTTTTTAGGGATTGAAAATGTCCCTAAAAAAGCCATAACAATGGGTATAAAAACCGTTAGAAAGGCAAAAAGAATTATATTATTAGCTTGGGGGCAAAACAAATCTTCAATTATAAAAAATACCATAGAAGGTGAAATTTCATCAAAGGTACCAGCCACTTATTTACAACATCATAACAATACAACATTTATACTTGATATTGAAGCAGCTTCTGAATTAACAAGAATTAATACACCCTGGTTAGTTGGACCTTGTGTTTGGGATGAGAAATTAAGTAGTAAAGCAATTATTTGGCTATGTCAAAAAACAGGAAAATCAATTTTAAAATTAATTGATGAAGATTATAATGACAATGGGATGTCAAGTTTATTGGTTGAGCAAGGCTCGTCTTATGATTTAAATATTAAAATGTTTAATAAAGTACAGCGTACTATAACAGGTTGGCCAGGAGGGAAACCCAATGCTGATGATAGTTCAAGACCAGAAAGAGCGAATCCGATTAATAAAAGAGTCTTAATTTTTAGTCCACACCCTGATGATGATGTAATTTCAATGGGAGGGACTTTTGACAGATTGGTAAGTCAAGGACATGAAGTACATATTGCATATCAAACCTCAGGTAATATAGCTGTTTCAGACTATGAGGCTTTAAAATTTGCGGAAGTATCAAAAAACATGAAATGTAGTAAGGATGATAGTTTTATTTCTGGAATTATTAATCAAATTAAAACTAAAAAAGATAATGCTGTTGATAGTGTTGAAGTTAGAAAGTTGAAAGGTGTAATTAGGCAGATGGAGTCATTGGCAGCAACCCGATATTTAGGGGTGCCTGATGAAAATGTACATTTTTTAAATTTACCATTTTATGAAACTGGTAGTATTAAAAAAAATCCATTAGGAGAAGAAGATGTTGCTATAATGTGTGATATAATTGAGCAAATCAAACCACATCAAATTTATGCGGCAGGGGATTTAGCTGATCCGCATGGTACACATAGAGTTAGTTTAAATGCTTTGTTTGATGCCTTAAAAATTTTAAAACCAAAACCATTTATGGATAATTGTTGGTTGTGGCTGTATAGAGGAGCTTGGCAAGAGTGGGATATACATGAAATTGAAATGGCAGTACCAATGAGTCCTGATCAGGTATTAAAAAAGAGAAAAGCAATTTTCTTTCATCAATCTCAAAAAGATGGAGTTATGTTCCAAGGTAATGATATTAGAGAGTTTTGGATGCGTGCTGAAGATAGAAATACTAAAACTGCAGAAAAGTATAATAATTTAGGTTTAGCTGATTATGCGGCAATGGAAGCATTTGTGCGGTGGCATTATTAATTTGGTAGAATAATTTTTATTATTTATAGTTTTAATAAATTAAAACTATAAATAATAAAAATTGTATTATTGTAATAATAATACTTCTTGCAATTGAAATTAATAAAAAAAATATTTTTAAGCCTATTATTTTTGGTTTCTACAATTACAGAAGCACAAGAATTACCTCCTATTGAGAATTTTTCTCCACAACTATATGGTGCTGATAACCAGAATTGGTCTATTTCTCAGGGGAATGACATGTATGTGTACGTAGCAAATAATAGTGGCTTATTAGAATTTAATGGCGCCAAATGGAAGTTATACCCATCTCCTAATAATACATCTTTAAGAGCTGTTAATGTTATAGGAAGTAAAATATACACAGGTTGTTTTAGAGAGTTTGGTTTTTGGGAAAGAAATGAAATGGGCAATTTGGAATATCATTCTTTGATTCATGAGCTTGATGAGCCTCTTCTTGAAGATGAACATATTTGGAATATAATTTCATTTGATAAATGGATATTGTTTCAATCCTTGCGCCGTATATATATATATAATATTGAAGAGCGTTCATTCAATATTATAAAATCTGACACACATTTGCCAAAGGTTTTTAGAGTTGAGGATAGTATTTATTTTCAGAAATATGAAGAGGGAGTTTTTAAAATTGAAAACGGAAAGCCATTATTAATTTTAGATGACCCCATATTTAAAGACAATATTTTAGTTAATATTTTTTCAATAAATAATAAAGTTTTATTTCAAACTCAAGAAAAAGGATTTTATTTTCTTAATGCAGGAAGTATTTCAAAATGGGATATCCCAGCGAATAAAATAATTGCATCTGTTAGTGTGTTTAGTAGTTTAAGATTAAGAAATGGAAGCTTCGTATTGGGAACAATTAGAAATGGCATTTATCAATTGAATGAAAAAGGAGAAATAATAAACCAATTTAATCAAAATAATGGACTAAGTAACAATACTATTTTATCAATGTTTGAAGATAAAGAGCAAAATCTATGGCTTGGATTAGACAATGGTATAAGTATGATAAACTTTAACTCTCCATTCAGTGTTTTTAATGATTTAGATGGGAAATTAGGCTCCGTTTATGCAGCGAAATTATTTAATAACAATTTGTATATAGGAACCAATCAAGGATTATTTTACAAAAGAAGTAATTCTGATAATTTTCAATTTATAGAGGGCACCTATGGGCAAGTGTGGTGTTTAAAGGTTTTCGATAACACACTATTTTGTGGGCATAATTTAGGAACCTTTGTTGTTGATGCTACTAATAAAGCAACCTTAATTGCAAATGCAATGGGTACTTGGGATATTTTACCTATAAAAAATAACAGGAATTTGTTATTACAAGGACATTATAATGGCTTAAATGTTATCGAAAAAAGAAATAATAAATGGCAATTCAGAAATAAAATTGAAGGTTTTAATATCTCAAGTAGATATTTTGGATTTGATTCTAAAAGCAATATTTTTGTGAGCCATGAATGGAAAGGCGTTTTTAAGCTCCATGTTAATAATAATTTCACAAAAATACTTGACTATACAATTGAAGAAAGTGTTCATAAAGAACCAATATCAAGTTTAATAACATACAATAATAGTTTGCTATATACCTCTGAAAGAGGTGTGTATATATATGAAGAGTCTCAGAATAAGTTTTTGAAAGATTCTTTATTAAGCATAAATATTTTCGCAAATGAGGATTATGTTTCAGGTAAATTAATTACAAATAATAATGAAAAGACCTTGTGGGGTTTTACAGATAAAAATATTGTGTATTGTAAACCTGCAAAATTGGACAGTGATTTAATTGTTACTAAAATATCTTTACCAGCTTCATTAAGAAAATTTATTTTAGGTTATGAAAATGTTACACAACTAAATGACCAAATTTATTTATTTGGGTCTTCAAATGGTTATATTTTGTTAGATTTAAATAAGTTGGTTGATAAAACATATGAAATTTTTATCAATTCAATTGAAAAAAGTATTCTAAATAAAGAAAAGGAATTTATTAACGTAAAAAATGTCAATGAATTCAACTATGAAGAAAATAACTTATATTTTAATTATAGTGTGCCTGAGTTTGATAAATTTGATCAAGTAAATTACCAATACCAACTAGAAGGAATATATAATGAATGGAGTAATTGGTCAGAAAATTCAGAAATATCTTTTAAAAACCTTCCCTGGGGCGATTACACCTTTAATGTTAGAGCTAAAATTGGTAGTAAATTATCAAAGAATACAGCAACATATTCATTTATAATTAAAAGACCTTTGGTTCTTTCAAACCAAATGTTATTTATTTATTTAATTTTATTAAGTATTTTATTATTTCTTATTCATTTATTTTACAAACGTTATTATAATAAGCAAAAGCAAAAGTTAATTGAAAAAAAACAACGTGTATTTGCTATCGCCCAATTAGAGAATGAACAAGAAATCATGAAATTAAAAAACGAAAAATTACAAAATGATATAGAAAGTAAATCAAGAGAACTTGGTACTTCAACAATGAGTATTATTAAAAAGAATGAAATTTTAAATACTATTAAAGAAGAATTAGCAGCAATTAAAGATGAAAGTCATGTAAAACCTGTTCTTAAAATTATTAATAAAAACCTTTCAAATTCTAATGATTGGGAACTATTTAAGGAAGCGTTTAATAATGCAGATAGTGATTTCTTAAAGAAAGTAAAAAAATTTCATCCATTATTAACTCCAAATGATTTGCGATTATGTGCTTATTTACGTTTAAACTTGTCATCTAAAGAAATAGCTCCACTATTAAATATTTCACCACGAAGTGTAGAGATAAAAAGATATAGATTACGTAAAAAAATGAACTTACCTCATGAAAAAAGCCTTGTTGAGTATATTTTAGGAGTTTAATGTACTGCTACAAAATTTAAATAAATCAAAAAACACTACAACATTACCACAACATTCTTATATCTCTAAGGTTGTAGTTAAATTTATTTACAATAATACTTACTATATGCATTAGAGTTGTTAAACACTTTGTTTTCTTAATAAAATCAAAATAAATATTCTAAATTACCCTATAAATATGTTAGATTAATATCTTTTTTATTTTGCTGTATGTTTTTTGTATAGGTTGATATTAAGAATTTTTTAACTTTTCCCATTACTTTTATATAAACTTAATTCAAATTATATGAAATCATTACTAGTATCATTTTTTCTTTGTTTTGCAAGTATTTTAACTTACGGGCAAGATTATGAAATTAAAGGGGTTGTATCCGACAATAGTGGTACACCTTTGCCGGGAGTTTCTGTAGTTATAAAAAACACAGATAAAGGTGCATCAACAGATTTTGACGGAAATTTCGCACTGTCTAATGTTAAAAATGGAGAAACACTTGTATTCTCTTATCTTGGTTTTGCAACCAAAGAAATTGTAATTAAAAATAACACTTTCTTAAATGTATCACTTAATGAAGATACAGAAAGTTTAGACGAAGTTGTTGTGGTAGGGTATGGTACCCAGAAAAAAAGAGAAGTAACAGGTGCTGTATCTGTTGTTGACAGCAAAACATTGGAAGATTTGAAACCTGTAAAAATGGAACAAGCCTTACAAGGTACAGTTTCGGGAGTAAATGTAACTACTACTTCAGGATCTCCTGGGGCAGATATTAACATTCGTATTAGGGGTATTGCTACCAATGGTGATAACAAACCACTTACTATTATTGATGGTTATGTTGGCGAATTGGGGTTGCTAAATCCTAATGATGTAGAAACTATAACTGTATTAAAAGATGCACAAGCTGCAATTTATGGTTCTACAGCTGCAAATGGGGTTATTTTAATCACAACAAAAATGGGTAAAAAGAATGCGAAAGCTAAAATTTCTTTTAATTCTTATGTTGGATTCCAAGAAACTTCACGAAAGTTAAATGTTTTGAATGCAACTGAATATGCTGCATTACTTAATGAAAGTTACGCAAATGGTGGCGATCCATTACCTTATCCAAATTTGTCAGGTATTGGAAATGGTACAGATTGGCAAGATGAAGTTTTTGGTGATGCAGTACCTATTATAAGTCATGATTTATCAATGTCTGGTGGTTCTGATAAAATTACGTATGCTATAAGTGGTTCACATTTAGATCAAGAAGGTATCATTGGAGGAAAAAAATCAGGATTTTTAAGAAACACAGCTAGAATATCTTTAGGAGCTGAACTTTCAGAAAAATTAAAATTAAAATCAAATGTTATTTATACTTATTTCAATAGAAAAAGTTTACCAGAGGGTGGTAATGCATCTGTTCTTATGAATGCTGTAAATGCACCATCAACATTAAGTCCTTACAATACCAATGGAGATTTTACTATTTTCCCATTAGGAAGGTTAGGAAATGAAATGATAAACCCTTTGTCTCAAATTGAAAATTCATATAATGATTATAATTTCAAGAAATTAAGCGGTAATTTCGGATTAGATTACCAATTATTGGATGGATTAGTAATAACAAGTTCAATTGGATTCAACACTTCAAATAGTGAAGGTAAAAGTTTTGCAAAGATTATTGATTATGGAGGGAAAGTTTTTGATGTAACTAGGAGTTCAGTTTCTCAAAATGCAGTTAATAATAATGATTATTCTTTTGATTTGTATGCAACTTATACAAAAGAAATAGCAGACCATAAAATTGTTGGAACCCTTGGGAATACCATTTTTAAAGAATGGGGAAATGGATTGTATGCTACAGGTTATGATATTCCTAACAATACTTGGAGTAATGCTGATATTTCATTGGCAAATGGAGCACCTGCTCCAGGAGTAATACCTGTTGGTTCTTATACTTTTGATGAAAGAAAATTATCTTACTTTGGTAGAGTACAGTATGATTTTAAAGGGAAATATCTTGTTTCAGCTATGATAAGAAGAGATGCTTCAACAAAATTTGGACCTGGAAATAAAGTTGGATATTTTCCTTCATTTACTGCTGGTTGGATTTTGTCTGATGAAAGTTTCTTTGGAAAATCTAATGTAGTTAACTTCATGAAATTAAGAGGTAGTTACGGTACTTTAGGAAATGATAGAATTCCAACAAATGGTTATATTTCTCAATTATCAGGAGAAGCAACCTATGTTTTTGATGGTGCTTTAGTAAATGGAGTAGCAACAGGACAAATTCCTAATCCGGATTTAAAATGGGAAGAAGCACAAAAATTTGATGTTGGTTTAGATATGAAATTATTAAATAATAAAGTAAATGTTGTTGCAGATTATTTTATTGATACAAGAGCAGATTTGTTAATACCATATATACCTGTTTCAGGAATCCTTGGTGCTGCTGCACCTGGTGCATCTTCACCAACTATAAATGCAGGAACAGTTAAAAATTCAGGACTAGAATTTTCAGTAGATTATAAAAATAATTTTTCTGATGATTTCTCTATGAGTATTGGTTATAATGTAACATTCCTTAAAAATGAAGTTACAGAAATTAATGGAACTGATTTTATTGAAGGTGGTGTATTTAGTATTGGGCAACCAGCACCTTCTAGAATGGAAGTAGGGCAACCAATAGGTTATTTCTACGGATATCAAACAGATGGGATTTTTCAAAACCAAGCTGAAGTTGATGCACATCCTTCACAGGCAGATTTAGGAGCTCAATCAGCACCTGGTGATTTTCGTTATGTAGATACCAACCATGATAATGTTATAGATGTAAAAGACAGAGTTAATATTGGAGATCCTATTCCAGAAGCAACTATGGGTCTTAATTTGCAGTTTAATTATAAAGCATTAGATTTTGCTATGTATACTTTTGCTTCAGTTGGTAATGATATGGTACGAAATTATGAAAGTATTGCTCCTGATGCAAATCAATTAAATTATGTTTTAGACAGATGGAGAGGTGAAGGGTCAACCAATACTAATCCACGTGTAACAACGGGCGCGTCAGTTAATAACGTGTTTTCTACATATTATGTTGAAGATGCTTCTTATGTAAGAATACAAAACATCCAATTAGGATACACGATTAATTCTAAAGTTTCAGAAAAAATAGGCGCAACTAAATTAAGAGTATATGCAAGCGCAAATAACCTATATACTTTCACAAAATATAGAGGTTACGACCCGGGTGCTTCAAGTGGCGCACCAATTGGCGGAGGAATCGATGATGGTTTCTACCCTATTCCAAGAACCTATATTGTAGGCTTAAACATTAATTTTTAATCTGAATTAAAATGAAAAAATATATATTTATAACAATATCAATTATAGCAGTATTTTCGGCACTGACAATTTCTTGTACCGATGATTTTGTTGAACGTCCAGTTCAATATTCAATTGATTCAGAGAATTATTTTAATTCTCAAGCGGAATACGAAAGCGCTTTAATTGGTGCATATGACCTTTTACAATCAACTTTTGTTAATGTTTTGATGGGAGAGTTTGCTTCTGATAATACAGTATGTGGTGGAAACGGACCAACAGATGTTCCGGGATACCAACAAGTTGATGACATGATTCATACACCTGTAAATACGGAAATTAAAAAAGTATGGGATTGGATGTTTGCAGGAGTTCAAAGAAGTAATTATATTCTTGAATTTAAAGACAATATTGAGTTTGAAGGAAAAAACCAAATTATAGCTGAAGCTCGTTTTCTTAGAGCATATTACCATTTTGAATTGGTAAAATGGTTTGGACCTATTCCAATGAAAGGAGATGCAAGATTCACTCCTGGTGATGAAAAATCAATTCCACGTTCACCTGTTGCTGATGTATATGCTGCAATTGAGGATGATTTAATTTTTGCATCTGAGAATTTAAATCCAATGCCATCACAAGCAGGAAGAGCTACAAGAGGTGCTGCTTTAGCATTACTAGGAAAAGCTTATTTATATGAAGCTTCACAAACAGAAAATGTTGAAACATACAAGTTGGCTGCTGCCAAATTACAGCAAGTAATTGATAATGAAGGATATTCTTTAGTATCTGATTTTAATGAAATCTTTGAAATGGCTGGTGAAAACGGTCCTGAATCTGTTTTTGAAATTCAATATACAGACGTTGAAGGTGGAAGTTATGGATATATGCAAGCTATTGAAGGTAATGTAGCTGTAGGTTTTGCAGGTCCTAATTCATACGAAGGTCCTTTCTTTGAATCAGGAAACAATTTTAATCTTCCTACTCAAAAGATAGTAGATGCTTTTGAAGATGGTGATTTAAGAAAAGAGGTAACAATTTTAGATATGGATGCGTGGGTAATTGAACATCCTGAAGTTACTTATACAAAGCAGAATGAGCATACAGGTTATTTTAATAGAAAATATATTCCTAGAAAAAGAAGTGAAAATGCTGCTCAAGATTATAAACTAACCAATCCAAATAATTACAGAGCAATTCGTTATGCTGATGTATTGTTAATGGCGGCTGAGGCTTATAATAAATCAGGAAATGATCCACAAGCACTTCTAAATTTAAATTTAGTTAGAGATAGAGCTTTTGGTGACCAAGATCATAGAATAACAATGACTGGAACAAATTTATACAATGCAATTTTAGCTGAAAGAAGAGTAGAATTTGCAGGTGAAGGATTTCGTTTTTTCGATTTAGTAAGAACTGGTAGAGCAGCTCAGGAAATAGATGGTTTTACACCTAATAAAAATGAAGTATTCCCTATACCATTAGAAGAAATTCAATTCGCTGGTGGTAATTGGAGTCAAAATCAGAATTATTAAAAAATAAACAAAACATATGAAAACATTTAAATATTTTTTAAGCATACTATTATTTGTTACAGCCGTAATAAGCTGTAATGAAGATGAGTTAGGTAGTTTAGATTTTGTGTCTACAGCTGTAGCACCAACAAATTTAACGGTACTTTTTAGCGTAACTCAAGATAATACTGGGTTAGTAACATTAACTCCAAATAGCGAAGGAGCAGTTACTTATGCTATTACATTAGGAGACGATACTGTAGAAGCAGTAAGCGTAACTCAAGGGGGGAATACTCAGCATATATATGCTGAAGGTAATTATGATGTTAAAGTTGTAGCTACAGGAATTACAGGTTTAAAAACTGAAATAACACAACCATTAGTAGTTTCGTTTAAAACACCTGAAAATTTAATGGTGACTATTGAAAATGATGCAGCAATTTCTAAACAAGTAAACGTTACAGCAACTGCAGATTTTGCAACTACTTTTGATGTTTATTTTGGTGAAGAAGGAAACGACGAGCCTTTAGCCGCTAATATTGGTGATATAGCCTCATATATATATCAAGAAGCAGGATTTTATACAATTAGAGTTGTGGCAAAAGGTGCAGCAATTGAAACTACTGAATATATTGAAGTAGATTTTGAAGTTACTGCAATTTTACAACCGCTGACTGCAGCACTAACTCCTAGTAGATTAGAAGCCAATGTTGTATCTATTTTTAGTGATGCTTATACAAATGTAGCAGTGAGTGAATGGAATCCAGGTTGGGGGCAATCAACTGTTTTATCTTCTTTTGATATAGATGGGGATAACATTTTAAAATATGACTACTTAAATTATACAGGAATAGTAACTAGCTACGATAATCCAACAGATCTTTCAGCAATGGAATATGTTCATTTTGATTATTGGACAAATGAAGGAACGCAAGTTGCTTTTAAAATAGTTAATACATCACAACCAGATGGAGATCCATTAAAAGAATCTGAAGTAGTAACTCTTACTACAGAATTTGGTAAATGGGTAAGTGTTGATATTGCATTAGCTGATTTTACAACTGACATGTCAGGAGTTACTCAATTCGTAATATCATCAACTGGAGAGACAGTGTTTATAGATAATATTTATTTTTGGAAAGAGCCATCAGAAGTAGTAAGTGCACTTCTTTATGATGATTTTGAAGGAAATGGAAATATTGATACTTGGTTTGGAGATGATTGTGGTATGGATAACATTTTCACAAATCCATTTTCTGATATTAACAATAATTCGGCTACTGTTTTAAAATATACTGATGCAGGAGGGACTTATGCAAATGTGCGTTTTGATGCTCCTTCAAAATTTGATTTAGCTTCAGATAGTAAATTTTCATTAAAAATTTATGTTCCAACATCAAGTATTTCAGGAACTCAACCAAAGCAAATTTCATTAAAATTACAAGATGGTACTGCAGGTGAACCTTGGGCACTACAAACAGAAATAATTAAAACTATTGTTTTTGATCAATGGCAAACTGTTACGTTTGATTTTGCAACTGACGTTACAGCAGGTCAACCTGATCCATTAAATAGAACAGATTTTGATAGAGTAGTTTTACAAGTAAACGGAGAAGGTAATAGTGATACTGTTACAGCTTATATAGATGATTTTAATTATGGTATAGATACTGGCTCAGGAGGAGGAACTTCACCAATAGAGGGAACTTGGAAATTAGCTCCAGAAGAAAAAGCTTTAATAGTAGGATCCACAGCTGGTGATACTTGGTGGTTTAATACTGTAGCGGATTTAACTACAAGAGCTTGTATTTTTGATGATACTTATGTTTTTAATGCAGATGGATCATTTAGCAATGTTTTAGGGTCTGATACTTGGCTTGAGGCATGGCAAGGAACGGCAGATGCCTGCGGAACACCAGTAGCACCTCATGATGGGTCAGCTTCAGCAACATATGAATATAATACAGCTGCAGGTACTGTTACCATTAATGGAATAGGAGCTTATTTAGGAATTTCTAAAGTAATAAATGATGCAGAACTTACTAATCCTGCAGATGCTCCAGCTTCTATTACTTATAATGTGACGCTTTCAGATAATGATAATACCATGAATTTAGAGATTTTAGTTGCTGGTGGCAATGTTTGGTATTTCAAATTGGTTAGAGAAGGTACTACATCTGGTGGAGGAGGAAGCACTGATGTTTATGACCTTACGCTTCCAATTGATTTTGAAAGTACAGGTTTTGGAGCTAACTGGGCTTGGAATGTTTTTGAAAATGATTCAAATCCAGCAGTAGAATTCATTGCTAATCCTGTTTCTGGAGGAATCAATACATCAGCAACTGTTGCTAAAATTACAGCTTTACAAACTGGAGCTGCCTGGGTTGGAGCTGAAACAGTGCATGGTGAAATGGGAATTACATGGGATCTTTCTTCTTCAAATTCTATCATTAAAATGATGGTTTACAAAACTGTAATTAGCGATGTAGGAATTAAATTAGCAAACCCAGCTGGAGGAGCACAAGTAGAAATAAAAGTGCCGAACACTAGAATTAACGAATGGGAAGAATTAACATTTGATTTTAGCAGTCGTATTGGAAATGGACTGGATGGATCTACAAATATAGATCAAATTATAGTGTTCCCAGATTTTGATCTAGATGGAAGAACTCAAGATAACATAGTTTACTTTGACAATATAACTTTTCAGTAGTAATTAAAAAAAACAATAAAAAATGAAAAATATAAAATATATAATTGGTCTTTTTCTTACACTGGCATTTTTTGTTAGTTGTGAAGAGGACAGCAACAAATTTGGGGATATAATTGCTCCCTCAAATGTTCAAATAGCAGATCCTTTAATTGAGGGACAGGATATAAATAATCCTGAGTTATTGTATGGAGATGGAAGCGGTTTTGTAACATTTACAGCAACTGCCAATAATGTGATAAGCTATAATTTTAATTTTGGTGATGGTTCAAGCGAAATTGCACCTTCTGGTGTAGTAAAGCACAGATTCACTAAAGTAGGAATAAACAATTTTACCGTTATAGTAAGTGCTATAGGTACAGGTGGAGTTGCATCAACTACTTCAATAAATGTAGAAGTTTATAGTTCATTTTCTGATGCTGAAGCTGAAAGTATTTTAAGCGGAGGTGTTATAGGTGAAGGTAAAAAATGGTATTGGGCAGCTAATTTACCATTGCACGTAGGTATGGGTACAGCTAATGATGATTATGGTAATGGAGAATTTGCTTATGAAAGCTGGTGGAATGCTATTCAACCTTGGGATGCAGAAAAAGGATGTATGTATGATGATGAATTCGTATTTACTAAAACAGCTGAGGGTATAACATTTGAACAAACTGCAGGTCCAGCGTTTATTCCTGGAACTTATGCCGGTTTTATAGGTGCTGATGGAGATACTTGTAGTGATGATACTGTTGCCACGGATATGTATGGTGTTAAAAATGTGTCTTTGTTTCCATCTGGATCTAAAGCTGCGCTTGAAGGAAGTTATAATGAACTTCCTTATAGACAAACAAGTTTTGAGATTCAAAATGGAGGTTTTATGGGTTGGTATGTAGGTTCAAGTACTTACGACATTATTTCTATTGATGAAAATTACATGAGAGTTAGAATTGTAGAAGATCCAGCTACTGGTAGTGGTGCTGCATGGTACCAATTATTTACATCAACAAAGCCTGTACAAGGAGCATCTGAATTTACAAATTTAGTATGGTCAGACGATTTTGAAACAGCTGGAGCTCCAGACGATACAAAATGGACATATGATCTTGGCGCAGGTGGCTGGGGAAATGGAGAAGCACAAACTTATACGGATAGTGCTGATAACGTAATTGTAGCAGACGGTGTTCTTAAAATTACTGCAAAAAAAGAAACTGATGGCAGTTATACTTCAGCAAGATTAAAAACTCAAGGCTTATATGATTTTACCTATGGTAGAGTTGATATAAGTGCAAAACTACCATCAGCAGCCGGAACTTGGCCAGCTTTATGGATGTTGGGCGCTAATTTTGATACTGTTGGTTGGCCACAAAGTGGAGAAATTGATATTATGGAGCAGACTGGAGGTGATAAAGATAATACTTTAGGAACTTTCCATTGGTGGGATACTGCAAGCTCAAGTAATGCAATGTACGGAGAAACGGCAGCAGTAGCTAATGCATCTACTGAGTTTCATGTATATTCTCTTGAATGGACTCAAGAATCAATACAAGTATTTGTTGACAATGTGAAAGTTGTAGAGATGGCTAATAATGCAGATTTACCATTTTATGATAAAGATTTCTTTATGATTATAAACGTTGCCATGGGAGGTTCTCTAGGTGGAACTATTGATCCTGCATTTACAGAAGATTCAATGGAGATTGAATACATAGAAGTTTATCAATAATTATTTGAATTAAATTAAAAGGTTAGTAATTTAGGTTACTAACCTTTTATTTTTCTTACTTAAGAATATTATAAAATATTTATTAGTTATAAAAAATGTTCTTTTTATGACAAAATAGGACAAATATATTTCAGAAATGCAACTTACTTTTGAATACGTTATAAATAAAAATTGTAAAAATGTATACTAATATTTATGTTAAAATCATTCCTTTTTTTTTAATAACTCAAATTTTATTAAGTAGTTGTGGGCAGCATAACAAAAATAATATAGCTATGCAAAATACAATTGTTCAAAATTCTATTTCAACTGAAATAGTTAAAAGTAAAGTTTTTACAACTGATTCAAGTAATGCTGTTAAACTACAATTATCAAATTCAAATATTGTGTTTTCAGATTTTAAACAACCTTTAGAAACTGAAGCGTCAATTTTTGTAAACACATCTAAATTACATCAAACTTTTGTTGGTATTGGAGCTGCTTTAACAGATGCTTCCGCAGAAACATTTTACAAATTAACCAAAGAAAATCAAGATAAATTTATGGAGGCTTATTACAGCGTCAATAAAGGAATTGGCTATTCTTTGGCAAGAACAATTATTCATAGTTGTGATTTTTCAAGTGAAAGTTATACTTATATTGAAGAAGGTGATAAAGATTTAAAAACCTTTAGTATTGAACACGATAAACAATTTCGTATTCCATTTACAAAACTAGCAATAAAAGCTGCTGGTGGTAAATTAACTACCTATGCAAGCCCTTGGAGTCCGCCTGCATTTATGAAAACTAATAATAATATGTTACAAGGCGGAAAATTGAAATTAGAATTTTACCAACCTTGGGCTAATTATTATGTGAAGTTTATAAAAGCATATGAAAAAGAAGGAATTCCAATTTGGGGTTTGTCAATTCAAAATGAACCCATGGCAAAACAAACTTGGGAATCTTGTATTTACACCGCTGAAGAAGAGCGGGACTTTTTAAAAAACAATTTAGGTCCAACCTTAGAAAAAGAAGGATTAGGAGACAAAAAAATTATAGTTTGGGATCACAACAGAGATTTATTATTTGAACGTGCAAATGTTATTTTAAGTGATTCAGAAGCAAATAAATACGTTTGGGGAACTGGTTTTCATTGGTATGAAGATTGGAAAGATGGTACACCAATGTACCAAAATGTGGCTGCCGTAAATGATGCTTATCCTGATAAAAATTTAATTTTTACTGAAGGATGCAATGAAAAATATGATTTAAGTAGAATTGAAGACCCCAAATTAGCAGAGCGTTACGGAAAAGCAATGATTAACGATTTTAATAACGGAACAGTTGCTTGGACCGATTGGAATATTTTATTAGACGAAACAGGAGGTCCAAATCATGTGGGTAATTTATGTTTTTCACCTGTTCATGGTGATACCCAAACAGGACAATTAACTTTTACAAATTCATATTATTACATTGGTCATTTTTCAAAATTTATAAGACCTGGCGCAAAAAGAATTTCAACAGGAACTACAGTAAATCATTTGAGTGCTACTTCCTTTTTAAATGAAGATGGAAGTATTGTAGTTGTTGCTTTAAATGAAAGTGACAATGCCATAGATTATATGCTAACTATTGATACTAAAACATCGAAAATAAAAATGCCAGCGCATTCAATTCAAACCGTAATTTTAAATTAAATAGGAAAAATTAGATATTCAGTTATGTCAAAAAAAATAGTATTTATTGCCTTTGTAGTTTCGTTAGGAGGATTTTTATTTGGATTTGATGCCGGGATTATCTCAGGTGTAATGTCTTATGCAGGTCCAGAATTTAATTTAAGTGATGCACAAACTGGTTGGGTTGTTAGCTCACCATCTTTTGCAGCAATGATAGCGATGTTAATATCAGGTAGGCTAAGTGATGTTATTGGGCGAAAAAAAATATTAATAGTAGTGGCATTTTTATATGCAGTTTCTGCTTTGGCTTCAGCGTATGCAAATTCATACGAGATGTTATATATAGCAAGAATGATAGGCGGTTTAGCATTTGGCGCAGCACTTATTTTAGCACCAACCTATATTGCCGAAATTTCTTCCGCAGAAAACAGAGGAAAATTAGTTTCTATTCAACAATTAAATATTGTACTTGGTTTTTTTGCAGCTTTTTTAAGTAACTATTATTTTAATAAAATAAATACTGCAAGAGATTCTTTTTTAACTGATGAAAATGTTTGGAGATGGATGTTGGGAGTTGAATTTATTCCCGCAATATTATACTTTTTGTTTATGTTTTTTGTACCTAAAAGTCCACGGTGGTTATTTTCTAAAGGAAAGTTTAAAGAAGCTAAAATTATATTGAACAATCTTTATGGTAAAGAATTGGCAAAAGTTGAAATTAACGCTATTGAAAATACGGCTCAAGAAGATACAAATGAAGTAAAAGTTTCAATTTTAGAATTGTTAAAACCATCGCTTCGTTTTATTCTAATTGTGGGTTTAGTGCTTGGAGTACTTCAACAAATTACAGGTATAAATGCAGTTTATTTCTATGCAACTTCAATTTTTAAACAAACAGGAATTGGAACAGATGCTTCTTTTGCTTCTGGAATATTGCTGAGTTTAACCACGGTTGTTTTTACCATTATTGCGATATTTTTAATTGATAAAATGGGGAGAAGACCTTTATTATTGGTTGGAATGGCAGGAATTGCAATCAGTTTATTAGTATGTGCTTATGGTTTTAATCAGGCAACTTATGAATTGACTCCTGAAAAAATTTCAAAACTTGAAAGCTTTGATGCCAATAAATTAGATCAGTTTGCCAATAAGAAATATGATAATGATTTGGATTTTAAAAACGATATGAAATCGGCTTTAGGAAACCAAGTTTATGCTAAAAATGAAGGAGCTATTTTAGAAGCAGCAACAACAATGAATGCAACTATAGTTCTGATTGGTATTTTAGGTTTTATTGCTTGTTTTGCCTTTTCTCTAGGTCCAGTAATGTGGGTTATGCTTTCAGAGATGTATCCAATAAAATATAGAGGTTTAGCTATTGGAGCTATAGGATTTGTAAATTCATTTATAAGTTGGATGGTGCAACAAATATTTCCTTGGGAATTATCTACCCTTGGAAATGCTATAACTTTCTTAATTTTTGGTGTAATAGCCTTATTTGGGTTCTTTATTTTATTAAGAATATTACCTGAGACAAAAGGAAAATCTTTAGAGCAAATTGAATTTGATTTAGTGAAAGAATAAGCAATGGTTAAAATTAAAAATATAAACGCAATAAATATTATATCAGTTATTTTGTGTATCTCCTTGTTATTTGGATGTAATACAAAAACACCAAAAAAAGCATTAATGAGTACAGACAATATACCTGTTAAAGTAGAATTAAAAAATAGTGAAGGAAAATTTCAATTATATGTAAATCAACAACCATTTTATATAAAAGGTGCTGGATTAGAATTTGGTGAAATTTCATCATTAGTAAAACACAAAGGAAATTCATTTAGAACTTGGAGAACTGAAAATGGGAAGCAAACAGGTAAAGAAGTATTAGACGAAGCACACAAATATGGATTAATGGTAACTATGGGAATTGAAGTTGCCAGAGAGCGTCATGGTTTTGATTATAACGATGCCATTGCCGTTAAAGAACAATTAGAACGCATTAAAAAAGAAGTAATCGCATTAAAAGATCATCCAGCGTTAATGATTTGGGCCATTGGAAATGAACTGAATTTAAGAGCAACAAACCCTAAAGTTTGGGATGCTGTAAATGATATTTCAAAAATGATTCATGAGTTAGATTCTAATCATTTAACAACTACAACATTAGCCGGTATTTCGCAACAAGAAATAGATTTTATTAAAGAACGATGTACAGATTTAGATTTGCTTTCTGTGCAGATGTATGGTAAAATAATTGAATTACCTAAAATGATTAAAGATTACGGATGGAAAGGTCCGTATATAGTTACAGAATGGGGAGCAACTGGACACTGGGAAGTTCCAAAAACTTCTTGGAATGTTCCAATTGAAGAAAATAGTACTGTAAAAGCTTCAAATTATTTAAAAAGATACCAAGTTGCCATTGAGGCAGATGCTGCAAAATGCATCGGTTCATATGTGTTTCTATGGGGTCAAAAGCAAGAACGTACACCAACTTGGTATGGAGTTTTTTTAGAAGATGGAAGTGAAACCGAGTCTGTTGATGTGATGCATTATATATGGAGTGGAACTTGGCCAGAAAACAGAACACCACAAATTAATTCGTTTACAATCAATCAAAAAACTGCGTATGAAAATGTGGTATTAAAAACAAATACACTGTATTTGGCAAGTTTAAAAGCAATGGATTTTGAAAACAATCAATTAAATTACCGTTGGGAAATTTTACAAGAAAGTACCGACTTAAAAGATGGTGGAGATTTTGAAAACAGACCAAAAGCAGTTGAATTTACAGTTATAAGCGATAAAGAAGGTGAATTAAAATTTAAAATTTTTGCTGAAAAAGGAGCTTATAGATTTTTTGGATATGTTGACGATGGGCATGAACATGCTGCAACAGCAAATATTCCATTTAAAGTAAATTAAAAATAGTAAGACTATTAGTTTTAATACAACTTTTCGTCAGTTTGACTGATTTTCAATAGAAAATAATATCGAGAACAAATAAAGTTATTATTAAAAAATAAAAAGTGCAAACCTGATGAATAAATATTACAAGGTTTTAGAATAAAATTGAATACAAAATGAACAAACAACAAATAATGTATATAGGTAATAAGGAAGCGTCTTTTGAGGCAAATGAAGTAAAAGGTAAGTTGGTAATGGTTGGAGAAGAAAGTTATTACAAAATTTCGAATGTTGACGAAATGCGACCTTTTTTTATGAGTATTGTTAGTAACTCAAACCATTGGATGTTTTTATCTAGCAATGGTGGATTATCTGCAGGTAGAAAAAACAGTGAAAATGCACTATTTCCTTATTATACCGATGATAAAATTACAGAATCAGCTGAAATTACAGGAAGTAAAACAATTGTTCAGGTTCATACTGAAGATAAAACCTATTTATGGGAACCATTTTCAAAAAGGTATGAAGGTGTTTATAAAATAAGTAGAAATTTATACAAAAACAACTATGGAAACAAAGTGATTTTTGAAGAAATTAATCACGATTTAGGAGTTACTTATAAGTATCATTGGAATTCAAGTGACAAATTTGGTTTTGTAAAAAAATCAACATTAGTTAATAATACCAACAAATCAATTCAGCTTACAGTATTAGACGGAATTCAAAATATATTGCCTTACGGCGTTTCAGCAGATTTGCAAAATGCAAGTAGTAATTTGGTGGATGCGTATAAAAAATGTGAATTAGAAACTGATTCAGGATTGGGAATTTTTGCTTTAAGTGCAATTATTGTTGATAAAGCAGAGCCTAGCGAAGCATTAAAAGCAAATATTGTTTGGTCTTTTGGAATTGAAAATCCAACTTATTTGTTATCATCTTTACAATTGGATAGTTTTAGAAAAGGAAAAGAAATTCAACAAGAAATTGATATTAAGGCGGAAAAAGGCGCTTATTTTATTTGTGCAAAACTAACCATAGAAGCTGAAACTAAAAAAAATTGGAGTGTTATAGCAGATGTAAATCAGTCTATAGTTTCAATAGTTCGAATTAAAGAAATAATTAAAAATGAACCAAATTTAGAAACTTTAGTTCAAGACGATATACAATTGGGTTCAAAACAATTGTTAGAACTAAATGGAGCTTCTGATGGATTACAATTAACAGCAGATAAACAGCGAAATACACGTCATTTCGCCAACACGCTGTTTAACATTATGCGCGGTGGTATTTTTGATAATAATTATCAAATTGAAAAAGGTGATTTTATAAAATACATGGCAAACGCCAATAAAAAAGTACATAAGAAAAAAGAAGAAATATTGGAGCAACTTCCTCAATTGTTTACGCTAAATTATTTAAAGGAATTAGCAGAAAAAGATGTAGATAAAAATTTCAAACGACTTTGTTTTGAGTATATGCCTTTGAAATTTAGCAGAAGACATGGAGATCCAAGCAGACCTTGGAATAAATTTTCTATCAATACAAGAAGTGAAGTTGATGGCTCAAAAATATTAGACTATGAAGGAAACTGGAGAGATATTTTTCAAAATTGGGAAGCTTTAGCACACTCATATCCTGAGTTCATAGAAAGTATGATTCATAAGTTTTTAAATGCCACAACATTTGATGGTTACAATCCTTATCGTGTTACAAAAGATGGTTTTGATTGGGAAACTATTGAGCCAGACAACCCTTGGTCGTACATTGGTTATTGGGGAGATCATCAAATAATTTATTTGTTAAAATTCTTAGAATTTATTGAAAAGCATTATCCAGCAAAATTAGCAAGCTACTTCAATCAAGAATTGTTTGTATATGCAAATGTGCCGTATAAAATAAAAAGTTATGATGCTATTTTAGCAAACCCAAAAGATACTATTGTTTTTGATGTAGAGCTGGATGAAGAACTCAACCGAAAAAAGAAAGAATTAGGAGCAGATGGAGCTTTATTGAGAGATGAAAATTACTTTATCTATAAAGTAAATTTAATTGAGAAATTATTAGCAACCGTATTGGCAAAAGTGTCAAACTTTATTCCTGAAGGTGGAATTTGGATGAGTACCCAAAGACCAGAATGGAACGATGCAAACAATGCTTTGGTTGGAAATGGAGTTTCAATGGTAACCTTATATTATTTAAGACGGTTCTTAAAATTCTTTGAAGGAATTGTTTCAAATACGGCTTTAGATACTGTTGAAATTTCAGAAGAACTGGCGTTGTTTTTTAATAAAACTATAGCAACTTTCAATGAAAACAAAAATTTATTGGCTGGAAAAATTTCAGATAAGGATAGAAAAAAAGTGCTTGATGGGCTTGCTAATGCAGGTAGTAATTTTAGAACTGCTATTTATGAAAATGGATTTTCAAGTAACAAAGGAACTATTTCAAAAAAAGATTTATTAGAATTTACTAAAATCACCCTTCAATTTATAGACCATTCTATTGAAGCGAATAAAAGAGCTGATAAGTTGTACCATGCATACAATTTAATGACTGTTAAAAACGAAAAAGAAATATCAATTTCATATTTGCCTGAAATGCTGGAAGGCCAAGTAGCTGTTTTGAGTTCTGGTTATATTTCGGGAGAAAATTCTTTAGAATTGCTAAATGCATTAAAATCCAGCGCATTATTTAGACCAGATCAATACAGTTATATTTTATACCCAAACAAAGAACTTCCTAGATTTAATAATAAAAACAACATTAATTCAAGAAAAGTTGAAAAATCTGCATTGTTTCAGCAACTTATAAAAGATGGAAATATACAAATTATTGTAAAAGATATTGTTGGAAACTATCATTTTAATGGAAATTTCAATAATGAGAATAGCCTTAAAACAGCACTTTCTCAATTATCAGAAGAAAAATATCAGACATTAATTGAAAAGGATAGTGAGTTTGTATTAGCCGTTTTTGAAGAAATTTTTGATCATAAATCGTTTACAGGAAGATCGGGTACTTTCTTTGGTTACGAAGGGTTGGGTTCTATTTACTGGCACATGGTTTCTAAATTATTGTTAAGTGTTCAAGAAACTTGTTTAATGGCTGTTTCAAATAAATTAAGTGAAGTTACTATTGGAAAATTGTTAGATCATTATTACGAAATTAATGAAGGAATTGGGGTGCATAAGTCCCCTGAATTGTATGGTGCATTTCCAACCGACCCATATTCGCATACACCAGGAGGAAAAGGAGCGCAACAACCAGGAATGACCGGGCAAGTAAAAGAAGATATTTTAAGTCGTTTTGGCGAATTAGGTGTTTTTGTTCAATATGGAAAATTAGTATTCAATCCAAGATTATTAAGAAGAGACGAATTTTTAAAAGAACCTAAAGTATTTAAATACATAAATATTGATAAAGAAGTTCATGAAATTGAATTAGAAAAAGAGTCACTTTGTTTTACCTATTGTCAAATTCCAATCATCTACAAATTATCAGAAAAACAAGGAGTAGAAGTAGTGTTTAATAAGGATTCTGTTCTAGAATTTGATTGCCTACAACTTGATTCACAAACAAGTAAAAAAGTGTTTCAAAGAACAGCTGAAATTAACAAAATAATCGTGTATTTAAACAAGTAATTTTTAAGATGAGAAAACTAATATCAATAGTAATTATAGCTTTAATAGTATTTAGTTGTGCTAAAAAACAAACGAAAATAATTGATAAAGAGGCGATAATTGAATTTAAAGTTGACTCGTTATTGACACTCATGACCTTGGAAGAAAAAATAGGTCAAATGACACAAGTAAGGCATTTTGATAGTATTACTGATGATGAAATAGCTACCAAATTTATTGGATCTGTAATTCATACCGATGGTCCTGCCCCCGGAGTAGATGCTGTTGGTTGGCAAGCCAAATTTGTTTCACTTCAAAAGAAAGCTCTATCATCTAGACTGGGAATTCCATTGTTATTTGGTGTTGATGCTGTTCATGGACAAAACACTTTTGAAGGTGCCACCATTTTTCCTCATAATATTGGAATGGGTGCAACAGGAAATGCTAAGTTGGTTGAAGAAGCAGCTGCTATTACAGCAATTGAAGCTCAGGCTACAGGTTTTAACTGGGTATTTTCTCCTTGTATTGCTATTCCTTACAATGAAAAATGGGGAAGAGTTTATGAAGCATTTTCTGAAAGCACTGAGTTAACACAAGAATTAACTAAAGCATCAATTAAAGGTCATCAAGGCGACTTATCTAAAAACAATACAGTATTGGCTACGGCAAAACACTTTATTGGCGATGGCTCAACAGATTTTGGAGTAGAAGGTGGAAATACTTCTATAAGTATGCAAGAAGTTTCTGAACGATTGTTGCCACCTTATCGCGATGCTGTAAATGAAGGTGTTGGCGCGGTAATGGTTTCATTTAATACTTTAGAAGGCAAGCCAATGCATTCGTATAAAGGAATGATTACTGATGTGCTTAAAGATAGTTTGGGTTTTGACGGGATTGTGGTTACAGACTGGAAAGGGTATTCAAGATTTGGTGAAAATGACATTATAAATGCGGGTGTTGATATGGTAATGGCAGTAGATGGTGATTTAGATATATTTCAAAGCGGACTAAAGAAGGGGGTTGACAGTAGTTATGTTTCTCACGAAAGAGTTGATGATGCTGTAAGAAGAATTTTACGACAAAAATTTCGATTAGGATTGTTTGAACACCCATTTCCAGACGCTAATTTAATAGCAGAAATTGGAAGTTCAGCACATAGAGAAAAAGCAAAACAAGCGGTAAGAGAATCGTTGGTTTTACTTAAAAATAAAAATAAGGCTTTACCTATTGATAAATCAGCTAAAAAAATAGTAGTAGTTGGTGAACATGCTAATAATACCGGATTACAATCTGGAGGCTGGACAATTACTTGGCAAGGAAAGAATCAAAATTATATTGGCGCAACTACCATATTAGAAGGTATTAAAGAAATTGCAAAAGGTGAAGTTATTTATGATGAATTTGCTACTGGAAATTATATAGATGCTGATGTAGTAATTATTATTGTAGGCGAAACTCCATATGCTGAATTTTTTGGAGATATAGGAGATGGTAAAGGAAAATATCAACTTACTTTAACTGAAGCACATCAAAAATATATAAATGCATACGCCAACAAAGGACCTAAAGTAATTGTGGTTTTAGTTTCAGGAAGACCTTTGGTAGTTACAAATCAAATAGAACAGTCTAATGCTTTTATTGCTGCTTGGTTACCAGGTTCAGAAGGAAATGGTATTGCTGAAGTATTATTTGGAGACTTTAATTTTAAAGGAAAATTACCACATTCCTGGCCTAAATCTGTAGAGGATTTCGAAGGGAAGTTTGGTCCTAATTTTTGGGATATATCAATTACACCTTTGTATGAATTTGGTTATGGACTAAGTTATTAATATTAAAAATATTTAAAAAATGAATAAAATATTAAAAATAGTTTCAATGCTACTAATTTCAATTTTTATATTTAATTGTTCTGAAACACCTTCTGAAAAAGTAGAAAAAACAGCCGCTGAAATATTAGGGAATCCTGAATATTTAGCAATTTCTTACGGCGGTTATCGTGAAAATACTAGAGATATTGAACCTTCAATGAATCAAGTTAAAGAAGACCTGAAAATTTTAGCAGCGATGAATGTTAAAATTTTAAGAACCTATAATGTGCATTTAAATGAGGCATCAAACTTATTAAAAGCAATTACAGAACTTAAAAAAGAAGATCCAACTTTTGAAATGTACGTTATGTTAGGCGCTTGGATAGATTGTAAGAATGCTTGGACAGAATTTGAACCAGATCACAATTTGGAGAGTGAAAGAAACGCTATTGAGATTGCCACTGCAGTAAAATTAACCAATCAATACTCAGATATTGTTAAAGTAATAGCAGTTGGAAATGAAGCAATGGTGCGTTGGGCAGCAAGTTATTATGTGCAACCCAATGTAATTTTAAAATGGGTTAATCACTTACAAGAACTAAAAATCAAAGGTGAACTTCCTGCTGAATTATGGATAACCAGCTCTGATGACTTTGCTTCTTGGGGTGGTGGTGATACAAGTTATAGAACACCAGATTTAGAACAATTGATCAAAGCAGTTGATTATGTTTCAATGCATACGTATCCAATGCACAATACTTATTACAATCCTGAATTTTGGTTTGTTCCAGATAGTGAAAAAGATTTTTCAGATGCCGAAAAAGTGGATGCTGCGATGTTACGTGCACTGGAATTTGCAAAAAAACAATATCAAGATGTTTCAAGCTATGTGAAAAGCATAGATTCAACAAAAATAATTCATATAGGAGAATCAGGATGGACAACAATTTCAGACGGACATTATGGAAAGGAGAGTTCAAAAGCCGCTGATGAATACAAAGCAGGTTCTTATTATAAAATGATGCGTGAATGGACAAATAAGGAAAAAATTTCATTATTCTATTTTGAAGCCTTTGATGAACAGTGGAAAGATGCTAAAAATCCAGTAGGTTCAGAAAATCATTTCGGATTAATTGATATAAAGGGTAAAGCAAAATATGCTTTATGGGAAATGGTTGATAAAGGTGTTTTTGATGGACTAACTCGAGACGGAAAGCAAATTACAAAAACATACAATGGAGATAAAAATGTCTTGATGAAAGAAGTTTTAGCACCACCATTGGCAAATAAAACAATTGAAAATTAAGAATGCCTAAAAATCACAAACCAAACTAAAATTTAATAAACATGACACATTATAAAACAGACCCAAAAGATATAGTACCAATAGTAGAGAAAGTGGCATTTGGGGCAGGGCATTTAGCAAATCAATTATTTCCAGCAGCGTTAGGTGTTTTTATGATTATTTTGGTTTTAGCTCTTAAAATGGATCCATTTTTAGCTGGTTTGTTGGCAGCATTACCTCGTCTTATTGATGCCCTAACCGATCCTATTATGGGGTATATTTCAGACAATACAAGTTCTAAATGGGGAAGAAGAAAACCTTATATTTTTATTGGTAGTATTATTACAGGAATCTCTTTTATGGTAATGTGGCAATTGTATCCTGAAAACTCTCAAACCTATAATTTCTTTTTCTTTTTAGCAATGTCAATTGTGTTTTATTTTGGCTATACCATTTTTGCTACACCGTTAATAGGATTAGGATATGAAATGACACCAGACTACAATGAAAGAACACGTTTAATGGGTTCTTCTCAGTTAATGGGGCAAATCGCCTGGATGATTGCACCATGGTTTTGGTATATTATTTACCTTCCTTCATTTGCTGAAACAGCCCCTGCTGGGGCTCGAATTCTTTCAATTTGGGTTGGAGCTTTATGTATGATTTTAGGAATAATGCCTGCCATATTTTGTAAAGAAAAATTGCAACCAGATTTAAAAGGGCAAACAAAGTTATCGATGAAAGAATTTGCAGCAAACATGAAGGAATTTATTAAAGGAATAAAGCAAACTATTTCAAATAAACCATTTCTTAAATTATGTGGAGCCACTTTTTTAATTTTTAATGGGTTTCAAACCATTGCTCAATTTGCATTTTTTATCATTATATTTTATCTTTTTAATGGAGATTCAGTTATGGCAGGACAGTGGCCAGCCTGGTTTGGAACTGTAAGTGCTATGGCTACTGCGTTTTTGGTAATTCCTATTATCACATATATGGCTACAAAAATTGGTAAGAAAAATGCTTTTATTGTTGCGACTCTTATTTCTATTGTTGGATATGCTTTAAAATGGTGGGGTTTTGACCCTATCAATCCTTGGCTAATGTTTTTACCAATACCATTAATGTCATTCGGAATTGGAGGGTTGTTTACTTTAATGATGTCTATGACTGCGGATGTGTGTGATTTGGATGAGTTAAATAATGGATTACCACGCCGTGAGGGAACTTTTGGAGCAGTATACTGGTGGATGGTTAAATTAGGAACTGCTGTTGCATTATTAACAAGTGGTGCTGTTTTAAAAATGGTTGGTTTTGATGAAAATGCGATGTCTCAAACAGCTGAAACAATGACTAATTTGCGTATTGCTGACATTTTAATTCCAATAGTTACAGCAATTATGGCGATTATGGTTATGTGGAAATATGATGTTACAGAAGAAAAAGCGCATGAAATTAGGGTAGTATTAGAAGCTCGTCGAGGTGAATTTCAACCAAAAGAAAAGGAAGAGTTTTCAAGTGAAAAAGTAGCTATTTAAAACATAATGAAAGAGATTATACTAAATTAAAGAAAAAAACAACATCAAAATGAAGCAATTCAAAATACTACTTTTCACAAGTTTTTTATTATTAAATGGCACTATAGAGTCTTGTACAAATAAAATTGATAATGATGTTGTAACTGTTTCTAAGCGAAAAATATTAATAAATAATGAACCGTATTTAATTAAAGGAATTTGCTACCATCCCGTTCCAAAAGGAAGTGATAAAAGGAGTTTTAGTAATTTAACGGAAGATTTAGCTTTAATGGTTGAAGCAGGAATAAATACTATTAGAGTTTATTCCCCAATTAACGATAAAGCAGTTTTAGATGAAATTGATGCTGCTGGACTCAAGGTTATTATTGGTTTTGGCTACAACCAAAATGGAAATTTTGATATCCTTTCAGGCTCATTTATCAATTACATAACTACCTACAAAAACCACAATTCCATATTGTTATGGGAATTGGGCAATGAATATAATTATCATCCGGAGTGGTTTGGTGGAGACATAGAAAACTGGTATGCAGCTTTAAATAATGCAGCTGATTTAATTCATCAAACTGATAAAAATCACCCAGTTGCAACAGCACATGGAGAATTACCTAATGCACTTGCACTTTCATTAAGTCCAAATGTTGATGTTTGGGGAATAAACGTGTATCGCTGGGACAATCCGGTAAGTCTTTTTGCAGAGTGGAGTGTAGTTAGTTCTAAACCAATGTATCTTTCTGAAGCAGGAGCTGATAGCTATATGACTATTTCAAAAGATGTTTATGAGCAAGGTCCAAATGAATCAGCACAAGCAGATGCTACCAATAAAATTTTAAATGGTGCATTTAGTGCTCCCGATATTTGCTCAGGAGTAACCTTATTTGCATTTATAGACGAATTATGGAAAGCGGGTAATAATAGTGAATTAGACTCAGGTGGTTGGGCTCCAAATAGCAGTGGTGTTCCTTATGATGGAACTCCAAATGAAGAATATTGGGGAATTGTAACTATTGATAGAAATAAGAAAAAAGCATACGATATTGTCAAAAATATATATACAAGTCTACCAAATAATTAAGTAGATTATAAATTACAGGATAAATTAAAATTATAAAAAATGTCAGTTAGAAAAGAAAAGATAATGGCATTGGCAGGAGAAAATTTTGCTAATAAAACAAACAAAGAGTTACAATCTTTATTTACCAAGGTAATAGAAAATGGTATGCACGGATTGGGTTTTAGTCCTTACCTTGAAAATCAAACACCTGGTGAAATAATTACAGAAGACCAGATAAGAAGAAGAATGGAAATTATAAAACCATACACAAAATGGATTCGCTCTTTTTCCTGTACTGATGGTAATGAACATATTCCTCGAATTGCTCATGAATACGGAATTAAAACATTAGTTGGTGCTTGGCTTGGAAAAGATGAGGAAATTAATGAGCTGGAAATTAAGAATGTAATAGAAATTGCCAAAGCAGGACATGCAAATATTGTTGCTGTAGGAAACGAAGTAATGTATCGCGGAGATTTATCAGAAGAGGAGCTAATTAATTATATAAAAAGAGTAAAAGAGGCGCTACCAGATATTCCTGTAGGTTATGTTGATGCTTATTATGAATTTGAAAAAAGACCAAAAATTACAGAGGTTTGCGATGTAATTCTTGCAAATTGTTATCCTTTTTGGGAAGGTTGCCATATAGATTATTCATTGGTATATATGAAAGATATGTACCATAGAGCAAAAAGAGCAGGACAGGGGAAAAAAGTAATTATTTCAGAAGCAGGATGGCCAAGTAAGGGACAAGTATTTCATGGAGCCCAGCCTTCGGTTGAAAATGCGGTTAGCTATTTTATGAATACACAATTATGGTCAAAAGAAGAAGAAGTTGATATTTTCTATTTTTCATCTTTTGATGAACCATGGAAAATAGGAGGAGAAGGAGATGTTGGTGCTTATTGGGGATTATGGGATAAAAACGAAAAATTGAAATATTAAAATTACTACTATATTAAAGTCAAACAATCTTAAATGAATTTAATGACAGTATTAAATATAGAACCAGGCAAAGCTATTTGTTATTCTGGCTTTAGAGAGGGGCAAAACCCAGGAGGAGTTGTACCAAGTTATGAAGAGATAAAAGAAGATTTATTAATGCTTCATAACCATTGGAAATACCTTCGCTTATATGATTGTGATGAACATTCTGATATTGTGTTGGATGTTATTCAAAAAGAAAAATTAAATTTTAAAGTAATGCTTGGCGCATACATTGGAGCTGAGATGAATAATTATGGTTGTCCTTGGGGAGGTTCTTATTCTGAAGAACAATTAGCTGAAAATAAAGAAAGAAATTTAAGGCAAATTCAAAAACTAATTCTGTTAGCGAACCAATATCCAGAAATTATTTTTTCATTATCTGCAGGAAATGAAGCCACTGTTGATTGGACAGATCACTATGTTCCAGTTAAAAGTGTTATTAACTATGTGAAAATGATAAAAGAAGGAGCTAAGCAACCGGTTACTTTTTGTGAAAATTATGTGCCTTGGCTTGATAAGTTAAAAGGTTTGGTTGAAGTAGTCGATTTTATTTCAATACATACCTACCCAGTTTGGGAATACAAGAATATTCATGAAGCATTAGAATATACGAAAGAAAATTATTTTGCAGTAGCAGATAAATATTCAAATAAACCTGTAATAATAACCGAAGCTGGTTGGGCAACAAATTCAAATGGAAGAGGTATTTGTCCAAGTAATGTAAGTGAAGAACATCAGGAAATTTATTATAATGATTTGGTTAATTGGAGTTCAGAAGAAGGCATTCTTACCTTCGTTTTTGAAGCATTTGATGAGCCATGGAAAGGATCAAATGAACCACTTGAGCCAGAAAAACATTGGGGTTTATTTACCGTTGAGAGAGTGCCTAAATTAGTAATGAAAAAATGTTACTCAAGTTTACTTTAATTTTTTAAAAAAAGAATATTTACTATGAAAAACATCATTTATAATATATTTTTAATAAGCGTTTTATTTTTAACTTCTTGTAGTAATGAATCTGATTCTATAAGTGTAGATCCAATAAACTTAGAAGAAACTATAATAACTGAGTTTTCTTTTTTAAAAGCAAATAATCCTTCACTTCTAGAGGATATTTATTTAAATATTGAAGGGGGAAATATTTCAGGAAGGGTTATTCAAAATATTGACATCAAAAACTTGGTAGCAACATTTGAACATAAAGGTTTTGAGCTTGTTAGCAACAATATTAAACAATTAAGCGGTTCATCAATCAATAATTTTACAGAATTAATAACGTATACTGTAAAAACCTCCGATGGACGAGAGTCTAATTATGTAGTAGACTTAACCAAATTTACTGGATTACCAATTATTTACTTAACAACAGATGCTGGAGTTGCCATAGACTCAAAAGACGATTACAGATTAGGAAATATAATAATAGATGGAGGAAGAAATTTTAATGATTTGGTTGAAACTTCAATGAAAATAAGAGGTAGAGGAAATTCAACTTGGGGTATGCCAAAAAAACCGTATCAATTAAAATTTAATGAAAAAATTGAAATATTAGGGATGCCTGATGATAAAACTTGGATTTTTTTGGCAGAATATTCAGACAAAACCATGATGAGAAACACTATGGCTTTTGAAATGGGTTATTTAAGTAATTTGGATTGGACTCCCAAAAGTACTTTTTCAGAAGTATATATTAATAATCAATACAATGGAACGTATAATATTACGCAAAAAGTTGAAGAAAGTAATAATAGAGTTGCATTAGGAGATACTGGTTATTTGTTAGAAATAGACCAATTGTATAGGTTAGATCCGGATGATGTTTATTTTTATACAACTGATTTTTTAATAAATATAAAAGAGCCGAGTCTAGTTCTTAATAGTCCTGAATATAATTATGTAAAAAATTTAATAAATGAATTTGAAGGAGTATTAAAAAGCAATCAATTTAAAGATCCTATAAATGGTTATGCTAAATACATTAATGTTGATAGCTTTATAGATTGGTATTTAATTAGTGAAATTACAAAAAACGTGGATTCAAAAGATTATTCTAGCATTTTTTTAAATGTAATTCCTGGAGGGAAAATAAAAATGGGACCGCTTTGGGATTTTGATTTGGCTTTTGGAAATGTTGATTATGCGGATAGTGAATATCCCGAAGGTTTTTGGGTGAAAGATCACAAATGGTATGCTCGTCTTTTTGAAGACCCTGCATTTGTAGCTAAAGTAAAGGAGCGTTTCTTATATTTTAGAGAAAATCAAAGTTTTATTCTTGGAAAAATGGATTCATATGCAAATTACTTAAAATGGGCACAGCAAGAAAATGATAATATATGGAATTCTATTGGGATTTATGTTTGGCCAAATCCAGTAGTTTTTAATACTTATGAAGAAGAAGTAAATCATTTAAAAACTTGGTATACGGAAAGAATGAATTGGTTAGCAGTAGCTTATAATAATCTATAAGAACACACTATTAAATAGTGTAGCAAAGATGAACACAGTGTCGAACTATTTTGGAAATGATTTACAGTTTATATTAAAAACAAAAAACCCTCTAAATTTCTTTAAAGGGTTGTATGTTCTTTAGTGGAGACGCCGGAAGATTCCCGGGTTCACTTATAGTTTTCGATTAGCTTATATAATTACTGGGTACACCTAATAAAATCAATACTTCACGGTGTCAACTTTTCCTTTAAAATATTTATAGTATTTAGCCAGATTTAACGGTGTTGATAAAAAGCTGTCTAATAGCTGTCTAAAAATTGCTTTGTATTAATAAAACCTATAATTTTAATAATTAAATATTTAAGTGATGGCATCAGTAAAATATTCCATTCAAAGTAAATCGGATAGTGCTTCGATTTATTTGAGATTATCTATGGGGAAAACCAATTACATTAAGAGTAGGATTGGTTTAACAATAGATGCAAATAATTGGAGCGATAAAACAGGATTACCAAAACAGAACAATACAGATAATAAAAAGTTTACTAATAAATTACTTAAATTAAAAACATTTATACTTGATCAGTTTAATGATGCTAACAGTATTGGTGAAGAAGTTACAAAGAAGTGGGTATTAGACAAAATAGATATTCATTTTGATAGAAATCAAATCATTGAAATAGATTATTTAACTACTTATGGAGATAAATTTTTAGAAGAGTTACAATATAAAGTCTCCCAAAATAATAAAAAAGGAGTTTCTGTATCAACTCAAAAGAAATATAAAACGATTGTAAATAAACTGAAAGCGTATGAAACGAAGTTAGGTAAAAGACTTTTGGTAAAAGATGTTGATTTAAAATTTCATAAGGAATTTATGAAGTATATGAGTGAAGTTGATAAGCTTTCGGATAATACAATTGGCAGGTATCTAAAAGTAGTTAAGACAATATGTTTAGATGCTCAGAGAAATGGAATTCAGATAAGTGATCAAATACAACATTTTAAAGGGTTTACTGTTAAGTCACCTATTGTTACTTTATCTTTTAATGAAATTGAAAAAATTAAGAATAAGGAATTTACTAATGAAAACCATCAAATTGCCAGAGATTGGTTGTTAATAGGTTGCTTTTGTGGTCAAAGAATATCAGACCTCATGAGGATGAATAAAGGTATGATTCAGTCCATTCAAAACTTTGAATTCATTGTTTTGACACAACAGAAAACGGGGAAACTTGTTCAAATACCAATTCATCAGGAAGTCAGAAATGTTTTAGATAAATACAATGGTGAATTCCCCCCAAGATTCAATAAAATATTAGAGATCAATAATGTGTTGTTTAATCGTTATTTAAAACAACTATGCAAGATAGCAGAAATAGATGAGGTTGTTGAAGGAAACAAGTACAATGAAGATACGGATAGGTATGAAAAGGGGCAATTTGAAAAGCACAAATTGGTTTCCAGCCATATCTGCCGTCGCAGTTTCGCCAGTAATTTCTATGCAAATAGAAAATATCCTACACCTCTCCTAATGAATATAACCGCCCATAGTACTGAGAAAATGTTCTTAGAATATATAGGGAAGAAGCCTATAGATTATGGTTTACAATTAGCTGAGATCTGGTCTAAGGAGGCTATTAAAGGGAAAGAGCAATTAAAATTGAGTGTAGTTAAAGGTAAAGCCCAATGATGGATCTACATAGGTAGTTATAAGGGATTTCTTGCTAAATTATTATAAGCACATTTATTTCAATCACCTGATAAAAGGCAATTACCCTCTTGTATTTCTATTTAAACCATCAATATAAAACTAAAAGGGGAAAAGTTAATCTTAATTTAATATTTATGTTTAACATATCAAACAATAATAATTATAGTCTATTTTCAATAATTCATAGATCCCAATTACCTGATCTGTCTGAACATTTAACAATCATAAATTCATCAAAATCCTTATTGGGAAGTCTAAATATTGATGTAATTGAAGATAAAGCTTATCGAGATGAATCTTATAAAGATTTAGATAAATTTTATTATCTAAATTTTATACCATTAGATTCATTTAAACTTATAGTTAAAGACCTCTTAACTTCATACAAAAAAGATTACCCTAACGGTACTATAGAAAGTTTTATTGAATATAAGTTTAATTCTTTAATTAGGGAATTAGAACTTTTTAAAAAGCTTCTTACTAACGAATTAATAGATGATTGGTATAGTAAAGGTATTCTGAATTTTTATAGATACGAGAATAGTAAACCTTATTTAGGGTTTAGTTTTTTCTTATGCCAGACTGAATCAAATGATGATATTCATTTTTACAAAACTTATATTGATAGTATATTATTATTTTTTGAAAGTGAAATTTATTCTTTAACATTAAAGAATAATGATGAAAATTTAGAAGAAAAATTTCAGAATGAATTTAATAAAAAGAAAAATGAAGCTTGGTTTAAAGTAGGTGTGCTTTTTGCAACTGGTGAAATGGATGAGCTGTTAAAACAATTTGATGGCAATGCAACTGCTGTTGCGAAACATTTATCTCCGAAAAATCACGGTAAATATAGAAACTCCATTAGTGAGAGTAAGAATGATTTTTCAGAAGGACCAAAAAATATTTATAATGATAATGATAAACTAAAAACAATTTATCATTATTGTATCCAAAACAACAAGAAAATGACTACTTCTTTTATAAATGTAATAGACTCTATTACAGGTGATTAAAACTTAGTACTGAGTACGTACTGGTACCGTGATTAATACCGTTAAGTGATATTGAATTTAGCCAAATGTTTAATAAAAAAACCAATTAACATTATGGGACAAATTCAATTCATTCAGGTAACACCTGAGCAACTACAAGAAGCTATAATTAATGGCGTAAATTCCAAATTAGAGGATCTAAAAAAGAATTTCCAACCCAAAGAACCAGAAGAGTTGTTAACTCGCTCTGAGGTCGCAGAGCTCTTTAAAATTGACCTAAGTTCAGTCCATAATTGGACAAAGAAAGGCAAACTAAAAAGCTATGGGATTTCTGGCTCAGCAAGGATTTATTTCAAAAGATCGGAAATTGACCAATTATTAATCCAAACCAATAAAATGTAATGGGCCTTAAAAAAGAAGAGCCCTGTACTCCAGGAGTAGAAGGCTCAAATGTTGGCGCATTAAATTTACAAATAAAAAATGAAAGTTTATCTAAATCTGATTTAATACTGAAATTAAAATATCCTTTGATTCAAATCAAAAGAAATTTATATCAGGAGTTAAAACCGGGAGTCTTGAAGGATTGGACCTTACAATATGCAAAAGCCAAATATGGGAATAGTGTAGTAAAACATATAAAATATTATCTTGATTTTACATGTGAGCCAGAGCATATTAATTACCAAAATATTGTTAATGACCACTACAATAAATACAAAAAACTGGATCATTCTATAATAGGAGGTGAATGGCAAACGATTGAAAAGCTTTTGAAACATATTTTTGGCATATCTGATTATATAATGGGGCTTGAATATTTTTGGAATTTATATGTTAACCCAAAACAAAAGTTACCTTTTATTGGGTTAGTCTCTGAAAAAAAGGGGACAGGAAAAACAACTTTTTTAAACTTCTTGAAATTACTTTTTCAAGATAATGTCAGTGTTGTCTCCAGTGATGACTTTAAGGATAAATTTAATGACCATTTTGCGCATTCACTTGTACTAATTTCAGATGAACATACTGAAGGTAAAGAGAGAAATAAAATCGCTCAAAAGATAAAAATGTTTATTACCAGTGAATTTATTAGAGCTGAAAAAAAATTTGATTCGGCTTATACTACTGAAACCTTTTTTAAAATGATTTTTGCAGGTAATGATGAAGAAATTCTTACAGTTATTGAAGGTGAAAATACTCGATATTGGATAATTAAAGTTGAATCAATAAAAGAAACTGACATACACTTGTTGGAAAAATTAAAAAAAGAGATTCCAGCGTTTATTTATTATTTAGTCAATGAATTTAAACCTCGTGAAAGTAGAGGTAGATTATACTTTTCCTCTAAAGAATTTCAAAGTAAAGCCGCAGAGCTTATTCAAGAAAATTCAAAGCCAAGGTTACAAAAAGAAATAGAAGCTTTGGTAACTGATGGTTTTGAGCAAAATGAAATATTAAAAGAGATTTATTATGCTCCAAAAGATTTAGAAAGCATTTTGAAAAAATATTCTTTAGCTGAAATACGAGACACATTAAAAAAGAAGATGAAGATGAAACCTGGAGCATCAAAATATTATCCAGTTGGTGTAATGGAAGATCATCAATACCCACCAAGTTATAAAACGGGAAGAGCATATAAGTTTTTAAGACACGATTATGTTCCGGAGGGTTTTAAAGATGAAATACAGTTAAATAATGAATCTAATAGAGATCTTTCAGATGAAGAAATTGAGATGATTGAATCTGAATATTCTATAAAACTTAAAAACTTGAATTGAGTTGTGAGATAATTGTGATTAATTTTGTAAGAATTTAAATCATTGATAAATAGATAGATAAAATATATTTCTCACAATCTCACAAAAAATAATACTTACTGTAGAGTTCATTATAAATTTTTTCTTTAAATATTGTTATTGCTTTAGGGAAATAAAAATAATTTGTGAGATTGTAAAAAGCAATGTATAGTACTGTAATTCAGCAAATTAGCCTTTCACAATATATTTTTCATTTTGATATGATAAAAAAAACATATTTAAATTCAATACTAAAGTCAAGGTATAATTATTAAATAATAATCCAAAAAATAACCTCTGCTAATTTAATAATTGGTGGAGGTTTTTTATTCAACAAATCTTATCTATTAACCAAGAAGAAGCCACTATTTATAGTTGGCTTTTTTTTATTAAATCCAATTTATATGAAAACATTCAAATCAACATTGAAAGAAATCAATGCATTGTACAAAACTGAAAAAGAAATTCACAATGTAAAAATTAGTAGCAGCAGTGTTGTAAATGAACTTGTAAGAAAGATATATCCTGTCGAGATAACCTATCGAGAAGCGATGCTCGTATTGTATCTGAACAACTCGAATAGAACTATTAGTTACAGCATCATTAGCATTGGAGGTTTAGTAGGAACTTTAGCAGATATACGTATTATTCTAAAAGACGCCTTACTTTCTAAAGCTACAGCTATGATTTTAATCCACAACCATCCAAGTTCAACTTTAATTGCGAGTAGTGCTGATAAAGCTATAACTAAGAAAGTAAAAGAAGCTGGTTTATTAATGGATATTAAGCTATTGGATCACTTGATAATTACGGAAGAATCCTTTTATAGTTTCGCCGACAACAATATCCTTTAAGCATCATTTAAATAATAAATATAAAATCATGGAAAACAAGAAAACAATTTTGCTTTACAACATTACACCTGAGGAATTAAAGGAACTAATCATTTCTGATTTAAGATTAGAAATAGAAAAATTAATAATTAAAGCAGCTAAGCCCCAAAATTATACTGTTCAAGAAGTTGCTAAATTACTGAGACTTTCAGAATTAACTATCTACAGCTATATAAGAAGAGGTATGCTTTCAGCAACCAAAATAGGCCGTAAATATATTATTGCAGCTCAGGACCTTGATAAAGCTCATGCTGAGGTGAAATCTTTAAAATACAAGAGGTGATATTATCAATGCTGTTAAAGTCAATTCAATCATATTTATAAATTAGAATAAGCTATATGAATGTAGCTGTGTTTATAAAAATGTAATTTATATCAATTTATAACAACTCTTAATTCAAAAAAAAGTATATTTATGCCTTTGAAAAAGGTTTCTTAATGAAGTTTGTGAAGAGCTTGATTTATTGAAGCTTAACAATGTTGAGGTCTTTTAAAAATTGCTGAAATTAAAACCTTTATACATAAAATTTCGCGTCCGGTAGAATGAATTATAATACAGACATCAATATTATTGGAAGTATCCCTGACTATCACTTAATATTTAGAGCACTACCATTGCTTATAAATGATAGAGAGCAACTGGAGAAATTGTTAGTGACCGATAATGAATTTAATTTTAGAACTGAGAAATCAAGAAAAAGGTTTCTTACCGTTCTTAATTCGGCATTTGTAAATAATAACATAGAAATAAATATACTTGCTTCTATCATCATTGAACACCTTAAAAACGATGAGAAGTCACAATCTTTAATATTGTTTTGGTTGTTTAGTTTAAACAATCAGTTATTCTATGAATTAAACAGAGATGTTTTTTTAAAGTATTATTTTCAAGGAAGAGCGCAATTACCAAAAGACGACATCATAGCCTATTTAAAGGATGTAATATCAAGAAATATAGAATTGAAAGGGAAATGGTCTGAGATTACTATTGATACGATTGCTTCCAAATATTTAACTATTCTTAAAAAATTACACTTACTGGAAGGAACTCAAAAAAAATCATTCTGTTTTATTGGAATGAGTGATGAGCTCTTAGCGGTCTTTGTTCACTTGTATGATTTAATTGATATTGCTGATCCAATAATATTAAAAGAGGATTTTTTAAAATTTTCATTTGTTTCAAAAGAGAGTGTATTGGAACGTTTTAAAAAGATTGGAAAAAAGGATTGGATAAAAATGAATTACTCTGGAGCTACTCTGAAATTAGAAGGAGCCTTTAAAACAAATCAAATAATAGATGGCATATTTAGATGAATACAAAGCTAAATTCGACAACTTAAAAGTTGCCATGGATATTGAAAACAGAACGCAACTTAAAAGAATTGCGAATGGAGGAAATTCCATATTATTCACGTATCCGCCAAATGAGGAAAACTTATATTTAGAAAAGGGATTAAAAATATTTAATGATACAGCCTTATATCATATCATTGATGTTAGTCAACTTTTTGTTGCGTATATAGGTGAAGATGGCATAGATGCTTTTTTAGAATTATATAAAGACTTGCAACCAAGTGCTCACAAAGCATTTTTTGATAAAAACGATCCTTATATTGACTTGTACGATAAAATCATTAATACGGTTGTAGAAACATCAGAAAATGGAAAGATTCCAATTTTAATTAGGACTGGAATCTTTTATGGAACTGGAATAGAAAATATTAATATTACCGATCATAAAGATATTATGACTTTAAGTCATCCTCTTGTTATTTTTTATCCTGGAGAAATGGATGGAGATAACCACCACTTTTTAAATGCAAAACAAGCTTCAAAATATAGATGCACCGTAATTGAATAAAACGCTATGAAAATTAAAGAGATATTAAAATTAGATTTAAACGAAGATATTAAAAATGTGATTGATTTAGAAGATCAGTCCGACAATGAAATTCAATCCGAAATAGAGCATTATATCATTACTGATGGATTAGGAAATCATTTGTCAAAGTTTATTACCCAATATACTGGAAACATAAAAGAAACTGGTGTTTGGTTATCAGGATTTTATGGTTCAGGTAAGTCCTATTTCGGAAAAATGTTAGGTTATATCATTGACAATAAAATGATTAACGGAACTCCTGCAAGAGATCGTTTCTTACCTCGTTTGGCTGGGGTTGCCAACCAAAGCTTGATTGAAAACGATATTAGAAAGTTAGATGCTGTTAATAGCAAAGTGATCTTTTTAGATATTGCCAAGCAAAATACAGACAATGGTCTGGCATTTACCTTATTCTCAAACTTCTTGAAGAATTTAGGATTTAGAGATGATTTGTATGGCTATATGGAATATGAACTTTTTATTGATGATAAGTTTGATTTTTTAAAAGACAAGGCAAAAGAATTATTCAAAAAGGACTGGACTGAAATCAAAAAGAGCAATAGAGATATTGCACGTGCAATGAGACGTGTGTATTTATCTATGGATTATTCTGATGCTGAATATGAGGACACTTTAAATACCTATAAAGCAGCTATAGAAAATTTTTCGTCAAGTAAATTTAAAGAAGAGCTTGAAAAGTATTTAGTAAAATATCCTGATGAAATACTGGTATTTATTTTTGATGAAGCGAGTGAGGCAATTAGTCAAAAGAAATTCACCTTATTGGATTTGGAAGCTATTAGCGAAAGTATTTCCAGTATTAGTAAAAAAGTATGGACCATTGCGATAGCACAAGAAAAATTAGATGATGTCATCAATAATACAAATGTCAGTAAGAGTAATTTAACAAAGGTTACAGACCGTTTTAAAACAAAGATACATTTAGATTCAACAGAGGTAGATGTTATTATTAGAAATCGCCTATTGCTTAAAAAGGAAGAAGCTTTTAAAGAGTTAATAAATTATTACAATCTTAATGATGGTTTAGTAAGCGATGCCACCAATTTAAAATCTAATTTTCCAACCAAAACAACCTCATCAGAGCAGTTTGCAACGTACTATCCATTTCATAAATACCAATTTGAGCTCTTGCAGAAGTTTTTATTTAGTTCAAATGCTTTAGTTACTACTCAAATAGCGGCTCGTGGAATGATTATCACAACGTTTGATGTATTACGAAAACAGTTAAAAGATAAGGATCTTTTTAAATTCACAACCTTACACGATCTATGTACACAAGCTCAAACATCACCACCGGCGGATCTCGATAATAAATATAAAACAGCAAAAAAAATTATTACAAAAGCTGGTTTAGAATTGAATGGTGAAAAGCTGCTAAAAACCATACATTTTATTAATGAAGCTGAATTTATTTCTGCAACGATAGAAAATATTACTAAAACCTATATTGCTGAAATAACCGAATATTATACTGTTAAACCAATAGTAGAGGAAGCATTGACTTTGTTAGTAGAATCTAAATTGTTGCTACTTTCAAACAACAACTACAAAATCACTTCAAATCTCGAAGGAAAACTCCTGGAGGAAATGAAAGATTTTACAGTAGAACTTTTTATTAAAAAAAGAGAGTTGGTAGGGTACCTTAAAAAAATGAATATTTTTAGGCAAGTGTCTACAATCAATGAGGACTCTATAGCTTATAATTTTAATATTTTAACTGATTTAGATGATGAGATTATAGCATCATCAAATAAAAAATTAAGAGTAACAGCGTATAGCCTTTTTGATATCAATGAAGATCGACAAGATTTTATTGAAGGTTTAAAATTAGATACACAATACAAGAAAGATGTAATTACATTGGTGCCAGATAATAGCCAATTTTCAAAAATTGATAAGCTGTTAGATGAGGTAAAACGGTATGTGTACATGGAAGAAAAATACAGTTCAGATGAGGATACCAATAAACGACAAATCATTCGTGAATTTGTAACCATTAAAGAGGAAAAGGAAAAAGATTTAAGAAACTTAATTGATGAGGCCTATACCAACGGGTCACTAATTTATTTGTTTGATGAGAATAAATTAAATAAGGATAGTTTTAAAGGAATTGTAAATGAAGTTCAACGAAAATTAATTAATAATATTTACACCAAACGTTTAAGCAGTCAATTATCAGAAGCTATAGGCGCAAAAATTGTAAATGAAAACAACAATGATAAGTTGTATAAATTCTTTTCTGGAGATGAATTTAAGTTTTTCGATACCAATGGAAACTTTACGGGTGAACATCTAAAAGTCGTAGAAGAAATAAATGCACATATAAACAATAAGTACATCGATGGCAGAAGTTTAGAAGAAAGTTTGTCTATTGCTCCTTGGGGATATTCATATGGAACCATATCTACAACATTAGCAGTACTTTTCAGGGCAGGAAGATTGGTGGTGAAATCAAATGACACAGAATACTTTTCACACAACAACAAAGCTTCTCACGAAGTATTTAATTCAGGAGCAAAATTTAAATCAGCTCGTTTTAAATCTATTAGTAAAACATTAAACGCTGCTCAAAAAAACCAAATGGTTCAAGCCTTATTGGACTTGGATTTTGAGACACATACAGGAAATAAAATTGATTGGAACTCCAGTGATTTTGAATTGGCAGAAGCTGTAACTTCATTCGCAGGTCATTTTATAACAGCAATAGACACCCTTAGAAAAACGCAAACAGATTTTGATACTTTATTTAGCAGCGTTTAT
>FLOH01000231.1_pt1 | contig 146978 bp, 190 predicted proteins | sample 756751 | NCBI WGS metagenome assembly FLOH01 (sample SAMEA4026879, study PRJEB14308) | marine metagenome | biome: coastal water; material: water | depth 74 m | reverse complement strand
GTTATACCTTGGATACCTTGAGAACCTGTTTCTCCTGTTATACCTTGAGCACCTGTTATACCTTGTGTTCCTGCTCCTGTTATACCTTGGATACCTTGAGAACCTGTTTCTCCTGTTATACCTTGAGCACCTGTTATACCTTGTGTTCCTGCTCCTGTTATACCTTGGATACCTTGAGAACCTGTTTCTCCTGTTATACCTTGGGCACCTGTTATACCTTGTGTTCCTGCACCTGTTATACCTTGTGCACCTGTTATACCTTGTGCACCAGTTGTACCTTGGATACCATTTGTACCCTGAATACCCTGAGCACCTGTATCACCTATTATACCTTGAATACCTTGGATACCTGTTGTACCTTGAGTACCAATACCTTCAATACCTTGTGCACCTGTTATACCTTGAGTACCTGTTGTGCCCTGAATACCTGTTATACCTTGTACCCCTTGAGTACCAATACCTTCAATACCTTGAATACCTTGTGTACCTTGAATACCTTGAATACCTTGTGTACCCGTTGTTCCTTGAATACCATTTATGCCTTGAATACCTTGAACGCCTTGTGTACCTTGAATACCCTGAATACCTTGTGTACCAGTTATACCTTGAACGCCTTGTGTACCCGTTGTTCCTTGTGTACCTGTACCATTTGCACCTGTAGTACCTTGCACACCATTTGCACCTTGTGACCCATCTATACCTGAAATACCTTGAGTACCTTGAGTACCATCATCACCTTTAGTACCTGTAGTTCCTTGTGAACCTACTGAAGCGCTTCCAGAATATAATCTACCCTCGGAATCGATCATTACTGCACCTAATTGACCACTAGCGGTTGCTGGGGTGTCTATTAAATTTACAAAGTATACAGATCCTGTAGTTAACAGAGATCCTGTTATTTCTAAAGATCCTGAAATTGTTATTGCGTATGCATCGGCACCTGTAAAGGCGTCTATTGATTGGGATACTTGTAATGCTTCTATTATCTCCCCGGTGGTGATGCCGTTGTTTGATAATGTTTTTACTGGTAGTATAGGTGTTGCCATTTCTATTAAATTTTATTATAAATATGTAAAGTTTTATTGTCTATCAATGTTTACTAAAATTGTTGTATCAGTAGTTCTAGATGTAGGAAGTGGTTGTGCCATTTTACCTACAGCCATTAATTCATTATTATTATTATACAACCCTACTGTAGTAACATATGGTGAGAAAAATGATCCTGTCACATAATCATATACAGTTCCATCATTACTTGTATTACTTATTACCGTAGGATTTAATGTATAGTTAAATTCACTTTCTCCTAAGGTACACTTATATTGCGTCTCATACATAGTAAAAGAAGATGAAAATGACATAGTAATATTAGTTGTTTCTACAAAATTAGCAACATGATTGTTACCTATTGTTCTACCACCCCAAAACCCTGCTCCATATTCTGAGTCTCCATATGCCCCATTTTCTCCTGTTCCTTCTTTTCTTGTACCTCCAGTATATATTATCATTCCATGTTCGTAAATAACATTACCTACTACGATAGAATCTTGATTAATAAAATTAGGGGTTAACATTCTTAATCTACCCTCGCCATCATCAAAGTAACTACCACTAGGGGTAGTTATTACTATTGAGTTAGGTAAGATATAATCACCGAACATTGCTTTAGGTATTGACATTGTACCTATATAAGGTTCAAATATTGTTTCACCATATAAAGCCTCACCATACTGAGCTTCACCAAATACTGCGGATGGGGTAATAACAGTATATGAACTAGTAGGCCAAAATTTTAATGGATTTAGATCGGTTTGTTCAAAGTTATAGAAAGCATTTGATGCTATTCTCCCATTAGTAGTACCATCAGGATTAATAGACTGTGTATTTGCTATTTGAGCTTCACCATTACTACTTGAAATATAATTTGAATAATAAAGTTGTTGTGCCGAGAAATATATTGCTGATTGTGAATATTCGGTTAAATAACCTGTAGCACTCCCAGTTGCGAATTTATTTCCTAAATACCTATCAATACCAACATCAGATGCAGTTAAAGCATTCCCTTTATATGAGAATCCTTTAACTAGTTCTAGTGGAGATATTATTATATCTTGGGAATTTAATGTTTTGTAAGTCGTCATTCATTTTTAAAAATCAATTTTTACTCGAATCAAAGCTTCTTTTGTAAAATCTTTATTTAAAGGTTTTGATAATTTTGCTACGGCCAATAACTCATTTGAATCATTATACATACCCACAGTTGTTAAGTAAGTTTGTGGATTATTAATAAAGTAATTATAAATTACCTCCCCTGTTGATCCTGAGATATATGATGGATTCTCTGAATAGTTAAATTCACTATTTCTTGCTCTAACAAATACATAATCAGATGTAATTGTTTCTTCTGAATTTAACCCAAATGAAGAACCTGATTGTATTGTAGTTAATAGTTTTATAGGGTTGGCTCCATTTGTGTTAGTTGTAGTTATAGTTCCTAAATTTAAACCTTCGTTAGTAGATAAATCTAAAGCACTACCATTTAATAGGATAGTTCCTATATCTGGTAGGAATAAACCGTATGAACCACTTGCTGATGTATACCCATTTGCATTTGCCCCTGATCCTGAATTATATGATTTACCATTTGATCCACTAATTACCTGGTATGCTCTCATTGTGCCATAATATGTAGGAACATTTACCATTTGGGAATTATCCGTTAGGGATAAACCGTTGGGGTTTGAGGTTGATTTTAAATTTAAATTCATTGATCCAGGGAATAGGGATTGTTTATAAGCTGCTCTTTCTATACTTAAGGCATAAATTGAACTTCCTGTAACACCACCAAACACAAAGGATGAATTTTCATCTTCTAAAACTAATGTTCTGTATTGACCATATATAGTTTTTGATGGAGACACACCAGGTGCCGCTTGTTGGTTATACGCCAAAGTACCACCACCTGTCTCATTTCCATATGCTATCTCAAACTGGGAGGCTGCATTAGAACCAGTAGGGTTGTCATTAAATACTGTAATATAGTATTTTCCTGAAGCCCCATTAACTTGATTTGATTGTGTAAAAAATGTAGTTAATGTAGGTGCGTTATTTGTCCAGCAAGTTGAAGTTTGTGCCTGTGCACTTACTACAAAATCGTCTGCTTCTAATCTTTTAAATCCCATGGTTTATATATTATGTTGTTGATTTAGTTATTGTAATTGGAATTGTTATTCTAGCTCCACTATCTAAACCATTAACGGTTAAAGTACTTACTAATGTTGAATTTGATCCAAACAAGGTGTTTATAGTAGTTGCTCTTAATGTAATTTGTGTACCTGTTACTGTTGATGAAACATTAGTTCCAATTGTTGTTGTTGAATTCAAATTAGAATTAGTAGCTGCTACCGTATTAATACCAGTTGCTTCAAATGTATTTAATAAACGAATATCCGCTATTGTACAACTATACCCACTTGTTTCAAATACTTGGTCGTTACCTAGGTAATTTAAAGTTTGAGGGGTAATTGCGATTACAGCACCTTGTTGTAAAGTAATTGCAGAATACCCTAAGTTTAAAATTGGAAGTTTAGCTGTGCCTCTTGGTAGTGTAGCTAATTTATATTTTACCATTTGAGAGTCTTCAGGAAATGCTTCTAATAAAGGCATCCCATCAATTGCTTCTCCATAAAAAGCTGAACCAGATGGGTGAGAGGGATTATACAATGTATAATCTATTTCGTCATCTGAAAGTGCGAATTGCGTGATTCTAAACGAACCATCGTTTGCTGCTAACAATTCTCTACCTTTTGTTGTTAAGATAGCATCAACTGTTATGATTGAATTATTTAAATATCCCATTGTTAAATTTGTATATAAATGTTATTATATGTTATAAATATGATTAAGTTAAAAGTTTATTGTCTCTTAGTTTTTTTATTATTTCATCTGTACTTACATCTATAATTTTTGTTGGAAATTCTGGAAGTAGTAAACCTGATGGTGTATTATCTTTTTTAGATAAAGGGGCTATTGATGTTATATAACTACCAGATTGTTCTGCTATTGCCATAGATGATGAAGGCCATAATTCGGAAGAGGATCCACTATTTTCAGTAAGTATATTATTGGATTCAACAAATCTCTGTTCAGTCTTTAATGAACCATAAGGAAATAAAGTAGACATTAATATTGTATTATTAGAAGGTACGTATCTTCTAATTAAAAAGAAATCTTTATTTATTGAAGCACCTACGATACCCGATAATTTTATTCTTAATTTGTCACCAGAATTTTCAGGTGGTATTACTTCAATAATTTTGTAAACAAGAGCCTCACTATTTTGGAATCTTATTTCATCCCCTTCATATAAAACCCATGGAATATTAAATGCTGGGATTGATGAATCAATTGGTTCATATCCTCCAGGGAATTGTGGGTTTATCGAGGCTGTATATGGTAAATATTTTTGATAATATGCCTTATCATAAGTTGCGTTACCATTAGGTGATTGTAATTCTAGTATATCTTCTGCGCCATAATAATCCCAATATGGAGCATTTAAAGCGCCATCTATATTGCTTGAAAGACTATTTTGACTTGTAACTGTAGCATTAATATAAGGACCATTATAAGCCGCATAAGGGGTTGCACCTCCTCCTAAGTTTTCTGGTTTTGTTGTTGGGTTATATTTATTTCTAATAGGGTCTATATTTTCATCAGTATAATATTGTGTTGCTACCCACCTATAGCTTCTATTAGCCTGAGGTATAATTGTAGGGTCTAATTTTAGATTAAATATAAATGAAGCATAAAGTGCATTATTTTTCTGTAAGCCTTGTTGTGTTACTGAATTATTTAGGTTTGTTGGGTTTATTTGAACATAACATTGTGTGTCTGAGTTTCTTAAACCTGCGTAATTAGAACCAAAAGATTGTGCTAAATCTACATTTAAGGTTTGATTACTTGGAAAATATAACCTCATGGTAGGTGGGCTGTTTTGTACAATTTTTTCATCAACCCAATTACTTCCATTATAATATTGTAACTTCATGGAAATGTTACCCACATTAGTTGTATTAAACCTAGAACGATGCCAAAAATTACCGGTTTGTGTTCTATATTCTTGTGGTACAGTAGTAGGAAATTCTGCTGTGATATTAAATGAATAAATGTCAGATAATTGACTACCTGTTAAGTAATTATATCCCGAAGGACTTGGATTTATAGCAAAATAATCTTCATTAAAATAAAATTCACCTGGGGATGCATAACTAACATTAGTATTAGCACCATTAGTAGGGTTGGGGGCAGGTGATAACTTACTTACAATAGATGAAGATGCTTGGTTTTGGATAGATTGGCTTATAAATCCATATCTTGATGATGTTGAAAAGGTAAATAAACCATTAGTATCAATTTGATCTAAAACATTATACTCGGGTATTGATTTATCATTATTATTATTTATATTTGTATTTTTACCAGATGCTTGCATAGCATAACTTAAAAAATCAGCTTGAAAAGTAGAAACTAAACCTGCAGCACCTTCTAATGCAATTGCTGAGGCTGTTGTGTTAGCACCTGTTTGTGACCATAATACGGCTATTGGTGTTTCTGCTACTTTATATATAGGTTGTAACCCATTTATTTGGTCAAATTGAGATGAACCTGATATTTGATTAATACCTACTCTACCTAACCCACCAGGAGTCCAACTTCCTTCAACATCAAGAGCTGTATAAGGAGATACATTAGGTTGTAAAGCATCACCTAATTCATTTATTAAATATTTTATGTTAAATTGAGTAATATTATTTACTACGGGGTATGGATCTAATACTTGGTTACAATAAGCAAAATATGCTGTTTTATAATCAATTACCGGTAAAGTACCAAAACCATTAATTAAACCTTCTATAGAATTAATTTCATTTGCCGATGTTTTACTCCCCAGATATCTCGGAAATATACTAGCTAATTGAGTGTAACTGGATTCGGGTACTGTGGATTTTTGAGCCGATCCCGATAGTATAGATTGGAAGTTAATTGGATTATATATTCCTGTTGAATAATCTACTTCTTGGATAAATTTATTTCTTCTTTCCCCCGATGCATTATTTAATGTAGGCTGACAATCCGGTGCATTACTGAAACCATATGTCCCTGAAAATGCATTTTCTACAAATGTTGGAACTAAACCATCACCCTGTAAACTACTAGTTGGTGTGTTAAATTCTAAATAATATTCTCTTACTACTAATGAATTTTCTACTGAGGCTGAATTTGCAGATCCTGAGGATACTGCTAATGATAAAGATAAACAATCTTTAATTGAAATCGATTGTGAAGGAATTAAATAACTCATAGTAATAGCTAAACCATTAACATGAATATTTGCATCTCTAAATTCAGATTGTGTTACAAAATTATCTAATGTGGAAGGTACTGAATTTGGATAACTTCCAGTATAAATTCGTATTGAAGCCGTAGGCCAAGTTGGTCCATCTCCTGCTTCACCTATATTATATATAGCTGTGCCATACTCGGAACCTGCTTCCCCATATCTTGCCCCTATACCACTACCTGTCCATGCAGTAATAAACATTGAAGCTGTTACTTGAATATCATTTTGAGGTAATTGGTTAAATACATATAAACCATCTAAACTAGAAGATATTGATGATGAATATGATATATAAACGGATTCATATCTTTTAGAGAAGATAGAAGGGGGTATTATTGGTGTGCCTGTCCTTGAATTGGAAGTAATTATAATATCAAATGTATTACCATTATATGTTGAATCGGGGTTTAGAGATTGTGGTTCAAGCGGTTGGGGGTTGTATCCACTTTGTGAAAGTGTTCCTACTAAAGCATTTATATTTACATTATATCCTCTAGGGATATCAACATAAGATGAAGTATTAAATGAAGAGGTAAAATATACTCTTACATTAGTACCTGAATTGAGACTATCCACCCTAGCATTATAACTCACATAATAATCTAAATCAGTATATAATCCAAATTGAGTTGACCCTGATGCTGGTGTGCCATTAAAACCCGATGATGGAAATATACTACTAGTATAACTATATAAACCAGATGTTTCTAATGTTATTGGGTCATAATTTTGGGGTAGGGTATTTGCAGAGAGAACTTGAGATTGACCTAATTGACCCAATAATTGAGGGTAATCTATTAATTCAAAATCTAAAGCTTGCCCATTTGTAAATGTAACAAACCCTAAAGGGTCTAGTATAGGATTAGAAACATCTAAAGTATAATAACCTGTATTGGAATTTTGTATAGCACCTATGTCATAAGTAACCGAATCACTATTACCACTAATTTTTATTTTACCCCCGGATTTTCCATTATCATATGATGATGAAAGGTCACTTAAAATTACCCCCGTATTTGTATTACTTCCTACATATACCTTATTATTAGTTGAGGCATTTGTAGTATTCCATGTTAGTGTATTTGTTGGGGGGGATGTTGGGGGTATTTGAGTACTAAAAGAATAACCAGTAATATTACTATACATATCCTCTCTATATAATCTAAACAATGCCCCTGCCACTGGGGGTGAAGATAAAGTATGGTATTTTGTAAATACAAAGGGGTGAATATTTCTTGAACCATTAAATACTTGAAATGAACCACTTACGGGGTTAATATTTAAGCCTGAGTGGGTGTTACCTAATATTGTTAATTGTTTTTCTAAAAATTTACCGGGGATATCTCCCCCAGATGTTGATTGGGCATCCGTATTAACAGGATTACCTTCAGGTAACCAAGGGTTAGATGGAAATCCTGAACCTGTTTCTACTACTATATAAGCTTTATAAGCTCTATGTAAATGTGGGTTATATCTATATTCACCTCCATCTCCTCCTACTGTATTGTATCCTTTATATACCCAAAGTTCTTGATCTGTCGCAATCGGTATTTCTATACCATATTGGTTTATATTATTACTACTTAAGGTAATGATTAGATCTGCTGTTGGGTTTACAAAACCATTACTACTTAAAGTAGCTTGTGTTATTGTAATTGTTTCCCCTACAGACCAATTTGAACCAGTTTGAACAACTGTAATTTGTAATATTTGATATGTATTTCCTACTGGAGTGGATGCTAAAGTTATAGATGAAGGGCCTATCCCACTTATATTACCTGTTACTTGGATAGGGGATGTAGTAATAATGTTATCAACATATACACTTGAAAATGAATTAATTACATTACCTCCTATTAAGCTAGTAAATTCTGCACCATTTTGTACCATATAACTGGTATCAACTCCAAAATTTACAATTTTAGTATTGTAAAAACTAGGGGCAATTGTTATCGGATTTTTACTAGACGTAATTAATGCATTAGTATTAGCAACATTATCTGACCCTGAAACTAATATCTGATTAGTGTCTTCTTTGAAGTAATATTTTATTTGCGGGTTTTGTTGATCTGCCATGTTTTAATTTAGTATGTAATACTATTATAAATAATATAATGGGGAGTTTTTACTACTCCTAGTTATTGTTAAAAAATTAGAACGCATTGAAAAAATGTGGGTCAAGTCCACCTCCTGTATTATTATTACCCCAATAGACTTGTGTAACTATACAATATACACTTTGTCCTGTTGTTGGAGAAGAGATATATACTCTACCTGTTCTTGTTTGTAGTGTGGCATCAAGGCCAAATGTGGTATATGGTACTGTAACAGCTATAGAATCATTTCCTGTACCTGAACTTGGTGATGTAGTTATCCAAGTAGCCGTCCCTGTACCAGTTGCACCTGTTATACTTACGTTCCATGTTATACTTTGTTGTGAAGTGGTAATATTAATAAACCCTGTACCACCCGCAGCTCCAAAATTGGTTAATGAACCACAAGAAGTAGTAAAAGTAGGTTGGCTTGGTTGGAGGTTGGTATGAGGGATTATACCAGAGTTAATTGGATTAGAACCTGATATGATATCAAACCAAGGGCCTATTTGTACTGAGGATCCGGTTATAGATCCTGAGTAGAATTGTAGATCATTTTGACCATTTCCTCCTAAGATTGATGAAGCACTTAATGCCATTATAGTAGAAGGTTTTGCATTCATAAACCAAGGACCTTTACTTGCCGTATACGGTATACTTGGGTCATTATCTATCTCATATGAACCTGTATTAAAATTACCATTTATATCACTACTAAATCCACTACCTGTTCCTACTCTAATTATATTACCATTATCCTCTGTTTGAAAATAATTTGACCCTCCCCACCCTCTAAAAAACGATTCTGTTGGGAATGTTGGTACTGGGGGGTAGAAACCTTGTGCTACTGATTGGGTAATTCCTAGAGAAGGTAATACATTTGGATCTTCACCAGAGGATGTTGCATAATAACTATATTGTCCACTAGCACTAAATGTTAGATCGTAAAAATTAGTGTCATATGAATTAACAGCTTCCGAAGAAGGTGGTGTATTAATAATTAATAAAGTAGCATCTTCAGTGTTAGGATCATTATCGTCTTGATATGTTGAATTAGCTATATACCATGTTTGGTAACCTTCAATTAAATTATTTAAATAATCACTGGCACCAGTTAAATTAAATTGTACATATAAGCTATCTTGAATAAATGGGAGAATGGTTTCACCATTTACATCAACATTAGACATTTTTATATATTTAACCTTATTTGTTACTTGCCCTTGTGAATTAATTGTATCAGCCCAAAACCAAACGTTACCCTCTAAAGGTATATTTGAGGCAGTTATAAAATTTTCTTCGGTAAAATTTGAAGCATTAAACCATTGAATTCTAAAGAAATAGTCAGGTACATTATTCTGTCCAAAAAAGGCACTACATATATCATTCATTCCTACATCAATAGGATTTCCAAATTCTCCATTATAAAATTCTCTTTGGTCAATTCTAGGATAATTTACTGCAGGTACACCATTTGAATTAACATCATATACCTCATTAGGCATACCTATACCTTTACCAGGTACAAATGATTCACTCCAAGATTGTACAAAATCTGGGTATTGTGCAAAGAATGAAGATGCTGATATTTCACTTGCTGTTAAACCACTATATGGGATTCCAGCTATTGTAAAACATATATCTAAAATTTCCTTATTATTGAATGAAGGGTAATTACTTATATTAACATTTAAACCATTTTCTTCTACTGTTACATAAAATTGATATTGTGAAGTGAAATCACCATAAGGAGCCCCACCATAATCTGAATCTCCAAATCCATATCCTCCATAAAATATACCTCTATTAATTCTCCATAACATATAATTGTTAGGATCATTATTACTAGAAACTTTAACATAATTAACTTGGCCCGCTGCTGAACTAGATACTAATGCCATTAATTCTGAATGGTTCTGTATGTCTGTTCCTAGAGTACTAAGACTCATAGTGTTGGTCGTAGTAGTTGCATTTATATTTGTTAGAAGAAACTCACCAGTTGTTGAATTTGGTTCTAAAATATTAACTGATGAAGAATAAAAGTATGGTGATATGCAAATTGTAGAATTAGATTCACTAATAGGAGCTGCAAAAATATTATTAAATGGTTCAAGCACACCACCTGTACCTCCACTAAATTTATATATAGCTGATCCACTAATATTACCATATGATGGGAATGAACTTGAAGGAAGTGATTCTTGATTGCTATCCGCTATTACTCTTTTATTAGAGTTAGGTACTTGATAATTCCTAGGGAAAGATTTTACACTACCTGAATATGTTGGAACTGTGTATGAAGACGAAGGAGGTGCTTGTCTATTTCTTTCTAATAAATTTTGTTTAATTACAACTCCAGAAGATAAACTTGTTCTAGCAGGTGTAAAATCTTTGATCATTTTAAATAATGAATTGTCAAAGAATTTAATTAACCTAATAAAATCGTTTACATCGTAGCTGTTTATATATTTTGTAAAATATTCGTCCCTTAATTGATCTAATTGAGGATATGAATATCCTGATTCAGATATTTGTCTTGGGTCACCAATATAATCACCCAGGTTAAATGCACCTATTTGAGCAATGATATCATCATTAACTTGATCTGTAGGTGAAAATGCTACCTCTAAATAATTTATATTTGGATCACTACCACTTGGGTATGCTGATTGTTGTATAGATCTAAAAGGAGATAATGTAGAACCTGTAGGTAATATTTCACTAACTATTTTTATTTTATCTGTAATTCTATTTTTAATACCTCCTGGTACTTGGTTTAAGAATATTTCTTCTCTATTTGTTATAAATGAACCCGTTACAAAGTAATTACTATTACTATCTGCAAAAGATTGAGTTATTTCCCAAGACCCCGTTACTTTAGGGTGTATTGATGTTCTACTAGCTGTTATTAACTGTGTACCTAAATCTGCTCTAAATACTAAATCATCAGGTGTAGAATTAATTGTATTACCTTGGGTAGAATAAGGATTCATTACATAATCGAAAAATAAACTTTCGCTTAATGGAACATCCCAATATCTTACTTCTTGTAAAGCACCTGTTAATGGAGAATAATTTTGGGCACCAATTAATAAATTAGAAGATGAAGGTAAATAACCTATTGAAGTATTAGCCCAATATTGCCAGTTATAATTTGCTTCATCAGATCCCGAAAAACCTATTTGATCATTTATTCTATTAGCCGCATATAATACTGCTTTTTCACCTTCAGGAGATACTGGGTTGTAATCTACAGTTGCCTGAACTGACCACCAACCACCATCAAAAAATGGTAAATCTATACTAGCTGTATTACTACCAGCTAATAAACCATCAGGCCAGAATTTTAATGTACCAAAGGCGTTACTTTGAGAAGGGGATGAACCTGAATATGAACCACTATCCATTCCTGAACCTGTGTATTCTAATGTTATAAATGCTCTGGTTTGGTCTCCTACCCATACATTGTAATAAGCAGATGAAGTAGGTATACCTGGGGTTTTGAATCTAAATTGTAGTGATTTAGGAGCAGTATCTACATTTTGGAAATCAGAGTTTATTACAAATGAAGAACTCATATAACTATTTCCATCTAAATGGAGTGCATAGTTAAATATATCTTCACTATAACCCCAATCTTTATTATTTAATCTATCTTTACCCCCAAATTCATTTATTCTTAAAATTGTTGATGGGATTCCGTAGGCAGTAATTAACGCTCTAATACCAGCTATTGTACCTTTAGTTTTAAGTAAATAAGGTATGTTATGGTAAATTCGTTTATATAATGATTTATTTACATCGTCCAATGGCACTATGTCATTTGAGGCAGATATCGTTGTATCTACGTACTCAAACCCATAAGGTGCGGGATAACTGCCCGTCATATCAGGGAAAGGGAATGTACTTCCCGATGGGGTTATTCCTAAAAAGGATGTATATAAATCGTTAGTATTAAAGTTATTTGAATATAATTTTACACCAAAATCTTTAATAGCATCCACTACTAAATCTCGGGAAATACCAAAGTCTAAACGGTTATCCGCGTCAAATCTAGTGGTTAAATTCTTAGTATATAACCATGTGTTATCATACTGTTGAGCCACCATATCAACGAATAATTCATATTTTGCATTCTCTGGGTCTTCTCTAAGATATTCTGGGATTGTATTAAATAAGTAATCGGGGTTGTTAGCATCATATTCTGAGGCTGTTACTGCTTGACCACCATAGTAAGCACTAGAATCATCTGTACTACCTACCCATGTTAATGCTTCAACACTTCCTGTAGGGAATAGAATATAAGGTGGTTCTGTGTTTTGTTTTGGGTATGATTTTGCAGAACCACTATTAAAATACATAAAATATTCCCAACCATCAAAATTAGAAATAACTTTTTCAATGCTTATACTAAGTTCAGCTTTGCTAGAACTATATGTACCACTATTAAGTGGTAGAGCTTCAATAGAAAGGCTAGAAGATTGGATTAGTCCTACTTTATAATAGAAATTATCTAATCTAGTATATGCTGATGAGAAGTGGATAAAATTACTATATTTACTATAATCAACACTTATGTTAATGTCTTTTCTATTTAGTAAACTTTTTAGTTGGTTTTGAGAACTAGTTATATCTGTACCTATTAAGGTATCATAGCTAAACAGTTGGCCTGACTCTCCTGTTTCTTGTGTTGCTGTAATACTATAGTTTGGTCCTTTTATGAATTGGATATCATTTGATTCAAAAACAAAAGGTGGAAAAGTAACACTATACGCTTCAGGGTATGAAATTTCTTCAACTACCCATAAAGTTGATTTTAAATCAAATTGGGAAGGTAAAGGTTCATATAATTTAACTAATAATGAAGGTTCTACAGATGTTGTAGTATCTAATCTTAAATTGTTTGCTATTACTTGTTGATCATTACCAAAATTAAGTAAAAAATCTACAAAATATTCTTGAGTCTCACGAAATCCAATAAAGGCCCCACTTGAACTAATAATTAATTCACTAGATATAGTATTACTATTTAACCTTAATTCAGTTCTATCTGAGCTAATTTCACTAATATAGTAGTTAATTCCAATATCGGAAGCTAGGAGTTTTCTATAAAAATTGTAAGTAGCATAAAAAGTGCCTTCATCATATCCTAGATCTGAAAGATTTTCAGCTGGGTATAATAATGTATCTCCATTTATTACACTATAATTGGTTACAGGGATTGCTTTTGCATCTCCTACAGTTGGGTATATTAAGTTTCTACTTTCATCATAGGCGTAGTATTCTATATAATCCGTAGAGGGAGTAAAAGCAGTATCTAGTCTTGAAGAAGAGATTAAAATATTATCTTGCTCACTATATTGTTGAAACTCAAATGTTTGAGGGTCAACCTGCACTATATTTATTTTATTTTCCCCCATATTTAGAAAGTAACTGTATTTGTGGTATTAGGTTCTGTTGGTGATTTAGGAATTGTGCTAAGAATTTGATTATATTCTGTAGTACCTGATATATCAGCATCCCCTATATTATCAACATTTATGTTTAATTTTTGTCCTGTAAGGGCTTCGGCTTTTTCAATTTGAGATTGTAATAAATCTCTTCTTAATTGTGTTATCTCTGCTCTTAGTGCTACTATTATTTCATTATCTTGATCAAAATTTATATATTCACCACTAGTTTTAACTAAGTATTCATGTGAATTACTACTCCCATAAGATGGGATATCGTAAAATAAATCATTGTAGTATTGAAAAAAATTAGCAACAGTAACAGTTTCTGCTATTTGTTGGTTTACAGAAAGTTTACCCAATTGTTGGAATTGGGTATCTATGATTTTAGGATATTCTGTTTTAGAATATACTTTTTTAATTAAGTCTATTTTTTCTGTAATTCTATCCATTTTATTTTTTAACCATTAACTACTTTAAAGTATAAATTTTCGTCACATACTATAGTTTGTCCTTCAATTTCAGTTTGAATTAATATACTATAATACCTTTCAGGTTCCAACCCATTCATATAAACTTTAAAGAAACTTCCGGTTGCATCACAGCTAATTTGTGTAAATTCTTTATCAAATTCTACTACATATTCATTAGTATCTAAATCTTTTATAGCATAGTATGAAGATGAAGGTAAAGCATAATTTACAGTATAGGCTGATTGTGTAGAGAAAGTTCTAGTTGGGTATGAAGGACGAGAATTGATTCTAAAATCATTTACACTTTCACTATAATACACTCCTAGGTTGTTATCTAAGGCTACAACACAATCAGATGAGTATAATACTGGGAGTTGTTGAATATCAAAAGTTGATAATGTAACAGTAGCATTTGTAGTTGCCCCAGTAATTGCTGGTAAGCCGTTTAAAGTAGATGCATCCCATTGTAATACATCTCCTTCTTTATATCCTAATCCTAATTCTTTTACAAATACATTCAACATAGAAGCACTTTTAAAAGTAGCTCCAAATGTAGCGCCCGTACCTGTACCTGAATTGCTATCAGGAGAGGGTAGAGATTGTGTAAATGAACATGAAATAGAACTTGTTAATTCGTTTGTTGGGTATGAACCTGTTAATGTTCTACCATATTTAAAATCACCACTGCTGGTTGAATATGAATAATCTCTCCATTTAATTTCTAATTGGGGAGGGTATATTGTATTAGTATCAACTGAGTAGAAACTTAATTGAGGGGTTATAGCACTTTCAGTGATAAATTCTTTTGAATCTTCCCATTTAACCATAAATCCCTCATTTGATATTTCTATCAAACCAGGGTTTAAATCTTTTGAGGATGAATACCATACTTTTAAAATATCAGTAACATTAACATTTAAGTCTTTTGTACTTCTTAGATTAAAGTTTTGAGTTTTAATTAAAGAATCAATTCCAGGATAACCACCTGAACCCGTATACCAGTTACCACCACCCGCATTATTACTTCCTGAGTATGAACCTGTGACTAAAGGAGGGAATCCATTTTGTACCCAAGGCCCCGATCCTGAGTATCCAGCATATACCCAACTTACACCTGTTCCATTAATTTGATTATCTAAATATTGACCTGTACCATTGTTCCAAGAACCTGATACAGGAGCTATTTCTAAATTAGAATTAAGTACTACGTTTGTTGCTTTAGAAACATATGCTTTTAAACTACCTGACCATTGGTTCCATTCCCCGTTTGATCCTGTTACTTTAGCAATTGTATCAATAGCTGATTCTATTTCAGATTGATCAAATTTAATAATAGATCTCGCAACTTGTGGTGTTGGGGATGAAGATGGGAAAGTGTTAAATATGTCTAATATAGGATCTAATCCTGTATTCATTGCTGGGTAAGCACTGTATATTGAAGCGTCTTGTGAGGGAAATAATTTATATATTGCCATAATTATAAGTTTACTACTTTTCCTTTAATATCTGTGGTTGGGTATTTTAATTCAAAAATACTCGGATCTAATGAAGGAAAAATTGTTCCGTTTTGATTTGCACCACTCATATCATATGCCCATTCTGAGTATCCACTGTTGGATCCTGCAATATTATATATTACGACTGATTTTACTGTTTGTACTCCTTCTAAGGCATCTAACATTACATATAAATCCGGTACTAATATTGGTTGATTTATTTGCCATTTATTTATATTAAAATATGTTTGAAGAGTTGTTATACATCTTTCAAGTACCTCATTGTTATTGTAATTTGGATAAGTTATAATTTGAAAACTTACACCAAAATTAATAATAAAAGCATCTTTAATACTAAGTGTATCACCAATCATCTTATATTCATTAAGATAAGTTCTAATATTTCGTTTTAAAGTATTAGAAGCAGTATTCAGATGGTTTTGGTTATCTTGAGTTAATACGTAAAGATCTAATGTTGTATTAGCCTCCTCTGCGTTGGGTTTTTGAGTCCATGCCTTTGATATCCTACCATATTTAGAAGGCATACTTAAAGCTCTTACTAAATAATCATTGGCAGTTACGTTTCTTAATTGTGTTGAGAAATTAGATATACTATTTTGTCTTATTTCTTCTATTGAATCTCCATCTTGACCACCCGATGCTGCTGCTGGATTATTTGATGCTATAGAATCAAATACATATTGTGCTAAATTAGAATTTAATCCTCCTTTTATAAACTTTATATTTGTAGTATTAATATTTGTAATAGTATTAGATAATACATTTGATTGAACTCCACCTCCTGTGTAATATCTTATAGTTAAAGTTGTATTAGAAGGAGCAATACCATAAGTATTGGTAAATATAAAATTTGTAGGACTATAAGCCGCTGTTAATTTATTTTGTTCAAATGGTAAACCTAAACCAACATTCATTGAGTTTGGGATAATTTCTTCAGTTGTACTATTTGGGTTTCCAACACCAAATTGGATTTGGAGGCGAGTATTGCTTAAAAATCGAGTTGCAAATCTAGTTTCTACTGATTTTGTTTGTAATAGATAAGGTGTATCATCGTCTAAATAAGTATTAGGGTCATTAGTATTGGTGTTTTTAATACCATCAAATACTAATTCTTGTCCTAAATAATCAACCTCATACCATTTATTCCCATCAGAATCCATTATATCAACTATACCCGCTATGTTAGGTTGGTCAATTTCTATTGTAAGGAATTCTTGTGGAGATCCTACAGAAAAAGAAGTAGTATTAATTTTACCTGAAAATACATTTCTTGATTTTCTTAATAAATAAAATGAAGGGTTACCGCCTGATAATTGAGCTACTGAAACATTAGTTGGATCTAGTGAACTAGATACTGTAAAATCAATTGGGTTATCTAAAGTAAAAGTTACAGCTGTTGCTGATGTGGTTGTTATTGATGTGTTAGCATTTACATATAAGGCATAATCATAGTCCGGAACATATTCGTTATTAACTAATTTAGCTGGGACTTGTTGGTATATATCTATAATAGTATTTGATAAACCAGTAACTCTAGGTTTATAACCGTACATATAAGCCATATCAAAGATATTACTTTGTTGTCTAGAATACTGTAGAAAGTTTTCTTGTATCTGGTTGTCTAAGTAAAAGGATAATACATCACCTACATACGCTGCTTGTTCTATAAACATCATTCCAGGGGAAGTGTTTGAGAAGTCAGTATAAGTAGTAGGGAAATAAGTTTGTGAATAGTTAATTAGCTGATTCCTTAACTCTGTAAAGTCTTTATTTATGTATTTTATGTCTTTTCTTACAGCCATTAGTTAAAATTTAAATTTAAAGTATCTTCGATAGCAGTATTTATAACATTATAATATATTTGTACCGTTACTTCGTTATTGTCGGGGTTAGATAGAACATTTAATTCTTGAACATTTACAAGAGGGAATTCTGCTTGGATTTTAGTATTTACATCTTCCCTTAAAAAATCTAAATTACCGGAATTTATTTGGGAAAATATAAATTTCCTTAAACCACCACCAAATGTTGGGTTTCCAGGTCTTTCACCAGGGTTTGTTAAGAAATAATTAATTAAATTATTCTTAATAGCATCTGCTGTTTGATAATTAGGGGTGAACACACCACCAGCGTTGAATGGGAGATTTACTCCAATACCAACTCTTGGTTTTAAGTCATTAACAAACTGATTGGGTGCTCTAAATGCCATATTCTATTATTTACTTTTCATTAAACCCATTATCATATTCATGTCTACTTCACCTGCTGGTAATGAGCCATTTGGGCTAGTTGTATCCATATTACCACTCATTTGTAAAGGCATACTATTAGTTGTTGCTCTTAAAGTACCATCTGCACCCGGTATCATACTACCTAAAACACTTTGTATATTTTCTCTCATAGCCATTCTACTATCTTCAGGCATTGATTGTTGCATTACTGGGTTCATTTTACTTGGTGCTGCTACATTAGCTGTAGGTGCCTTAAAATTGTTTTCATAGATTGTGTGTTTAGGAGTACGAATAGCTTCTAAAAGAATATCTTTCATTTCTTCTTGAATTGCTTCTTTTACAGCATCCTTTACGACTTTTTTTAATTCACTTAATTTCATTACGTGTTACTTTATTATAAATATTAAATTAATCTGCTTTTAAATTGTTTTGTACTATATAAAACGATAACTCGTCTAATAGTATTTGGTCTTCAGCACTAAATGAAGGTTCACCTTGTAATATGGTAATTCCTCCTGAATTTTTGGCAATTGCTCTTCTTCTATATTGTTTCCCAACTTTAAATTTATCTTCTTGTATTACGGATAATTTAAAACCATTTACGTTAGTTAAGATTGGGTTACCTTGTGTTTCTGCTCCTATTTGTAGTGCTAAAAGTTCAGCACTAATTTGTTCCATAGGGATACCAACATCAGCACATTTTTCTATTAATTCATCAATTCGTTTTAAATATCTTAATATTATTATTAAAGAAATTACTAAAAATATCAAAGATATAAGTAATGCCTTTTTTAAATCTTTTGATATATCTCCTAAATCATTAAGTAATTTTTTAACATCTTCTAACTTTGCTACTAGGCTATATGGTACTCCTACTCCCACGGGGGCTCCTAAAGGAATAGGTAATGAACTAATAACTTCTTTTACTCCTTTTAGTTGAAGAGATAAATATAAAAATAAAGCAGCAAGTGTAGTATTAGCTGCTATTACTACCCACATTTGATTTATTTGTTTGACTATAGAATTTCTTCGTTTAATACATTCTCTTAAGAGAGCATTATTAGGACATCTTGCTTGTTCTTGTGCTGCTTTTTCTAATTTAGTGATACCAAATATAATCATTAAAGACATAGATAGGGGGAATAATTTGTTTTGAGCTACCCCCGCAAATTTTAATATTTGGGATTTTACTGTAATTAAACCTAATTCAATAGCTCCTAAACCTATAAGAGCACCAGCTTCGGAGAATTTGTTCATTTCGTCCTTTACCTTATCAGCTGCTCTTGAAGCTGCCTCATCTATATTTAGTAATTTTTGTATAGGTAAAACTTGAGGAACTTCACCCCCCAGTGTTATTAATGATTGTTGAGCAGGAGCATATCCCTCTAAATTATATAATACAAATGGTTTTAAAATAACCAATTCAGGTAATCCAGAAATTGATACTGTTCCAAACCTAATTTCGTATTCTCCATTTTTATCGGTTTTTATATCTTTATTACCACTTGAATTATATATATACTTTTGATTAGTTACCAACTTCATTGGGAATAAAACTAATTGTGGTTTTACTTCAACTCCCTGAATAGGTTCATTAGTTAATTCATCATACAATCTTCCCTTAGTAGTAAAGGTAGTAATAATAGGTTTATATTTTTCTAATGTTTCTTTAGTTGCCTTAAAATTATCAATTCCACCTTTTACTCCTTCAGCTTTAGCTATTAACCTTTGACCATCGGGAGTTTGTAGTAATGATTGGCCTAACTCTAATAATGCTTGTTCCTCCATATTAGCTAGTTTTTACTTTTTTAGATTTATAAGCACCAGCTTCGGTTCTGTTAGATATATTATCTAATACACCTCCGGATTGACTAAGAATATTGGCTAAGGAAGAAGCAATTGGAAGAGTAGATTCTTTTCCTAAAGCACTACATAAAGTTTTTAAATTATCTACTAATGCCTGGAAGTCATTCATAAATGAATCCCCCAAGATTATGGATTCTGATGCGTTTTGCTTCCCTAGGGAAACTATACCTTTATCAGATATAATATTTACGTTTTTAGTTTGTGATTGTATTCCTAAATCTTCAATTGAGGTTAATATAATTGATTTTTTAGATGAGAATAATATACTATCTGTATGGGTATTAAATAATAATCTTCCTGAATTTAATATTACCTGTGGATTATTGTATGATTTAGGTGATTTTGGAACAGGGGAGATTATGTTTGAATAAGGTATTGTTGAACCCTCACCTTCACGGGTTGAAGCAACAGCTATATCAAATGGAATGTTTTGAGTAGAAGTTAAATATATAGACGTAAGGTCATTATTTATGTCTTCTGTGATAGGTAAATAGCCTTCTGATGATCCACTTGTTGGTTGGCCATTTTTAATGATAGTAATTGGATCACCATTTTGAGTATTATTACCAGCAGACCAATTATTTGTTATAATACCCCCAGCTTTAGAGGTATTACCTAATCTAATACTATTGCCAAATCTCCCTTCAAATATATTATCACCAGCAAAAGGTAAAATAGGATGAATGTCTCCTTTTTCTTCAAAAGTACCACCACTATTACCATTTAAATCTATACTTTGTTTTTGTGTTGGGGGTCTATTTACATTCCCTGTTTCTATAGAGGTGTAGGATTTATTTGAAGATGGGGAAATATTACTGTTATTATTTATACTTATAGGTACAGCATTCATGTGTTGGTTGTTCCATAACGAGGCAATACTTATATAAAAATTCTTTAATTTAGCCCCTATATCCGGGTTTTCATTTGCTGGTCCCTTTACAATAAGTACATATTCGTTAACTAATGGGTAGCTTTTTATATTAGGAAATAAGGGGGAAGCTAATTGAAGAGTAGCACCATCTACACTTGTAGAACCCGGGGCTTTTACTTCAGAAAAATTAATATTACCTATCCCCGACCATTTACCCGATTGGTTAAATAAATCTGAGTTAGAATTAAGATTAATATCTACAACTCGAGCAACTATAAATTTACCAATTTGTTCCTCAGCCGTATTAACCCCACCCATACTTGAATTAGTATTGGATGATGCTTGAAATAATCTAGAAATTCCAGTTTTATTTACTGCCATCTTTTTTGTCCTCGAAGTTATTATTGAGATTTTCTATCTCCTTCATTAATTGATTTTTTTCCTCTTCCGTTATACCTAGTTCACTTTCGCTAGTACTATTACTTAATGCGCGTTGTATTATAGTGGACATTTTAATCAATTGTTCATCGTTACGAACGCCAATTTCCAAGTATTCTTTAATGAGTGGTACAATTAAAGTTGCGTCACCTAAGTCCTTAATAAGAGGTTTTAATTCTGAGATTAAACCTGATATTTGTGTTGATTTTTTATTTTGATTGTCATAAATTTCACGAAGGATATCTGAGAATTTTTTGTCATCAAATACTATATTTTCTAAAGCCATAATGTTGTTTTGTTATAAATATGGATATAAAAAGGAGTTAGAATCTAGCGTAACCATTTTCTAAAAAGAATATATATTGCGACCTAAATATTTCATATAACTTATCGGCAATTTTAGTAATTTTAGGGGTTTTTACATCTATTATCTCGCGAATGTATATGTAAAGTGCCTTTTTATTAAATACCTCTATATTTTCTCGTTTTCTAAATAATTCAAGTATAGCGTCTGCTATTTGGGCATCATTTTTCTTTGGAAATAATTCATAAATATTTTCTGTGGTATAATCAGTAAATAAATCTATATATTTACTTAATTCAGTATTTTGGGGGTCATCAGTCATACAGTAAGTATGTGTTGATTTCTCTCCAAGTAAAACATCTACGTCTACTTTTTTAATTTTTTTACTATAATTTTTTGTATTATATAAGATTAACCAACGTTTTACTATAGTACCAAAATACGAGTAAGCTTTTGCCCCTCGTGTTGGATCAAATAGATGAAATTTGGTTAAACAGAATGTGATTATTTCGTGTTGGAGATGCTCTAAATTTTCTACCTCTGTATGGTAGAATTTAAAGGTATGAATTATATTTTGGGTGAGTTTAAAAAAAGCATGATGAATTTCAAGTTCATAAATTCTACTCCTAATCGCCGGGTCTGGTTCGTTATTATATCTTATAATAGCATTTTCGGTATCTTGGGTGAAATAATTTTTACTTTTAGGTTTTCTCTTTTGTTTAATTGGTTCCATTATTATTGTTGTCGGTTTTAAATCTTGAAATACTTTCTTGTATAACCTTTATTTGTGAAAAAAACCAACCAATTTCATCGTCTCCTGCAAATATTCCTTTTTGGTCTATTTCATTAAGACGTTTCGAAGCATAACCTATCTGTGTATCAAAATCCTCAATATAATTATTTTGATTTACAATAATATCTTCTAATTTTTCTTGTTTACGTAAAAGATTAAAAGTCGTGAATCCGAAGATTACGACTAGTAAACCTAATACAATTAAAATTATATATAATATCATAAACTATCTAACATATCGCGGAGTCCAGGGCTTGATATACCATTTAAGGCTTTGTTTTTGGTACTCTTATTATCCCCCAATGTATAATTCTTCTTTGGAGTATCCCCGCTATTTTTAACATCTCCTCTTAATTTAGGCAACCATTCAACCTCAAATTCAATTCTTGCGGCCATTAAATCGGCTTGATGTAATATAAATGGAAGTGATGTGCGAGGTTTTTGTTCAACACCCCACCCCATTAAATATTTTTTATTAGCATCATCATATAAACCATCATGAGTCTGGATAGCCAGCATTTCATTAAATGAATACTGAATACCATGTGACTGGAGTAAAAATAAACCACGGTCTGGGACAGATGCAAATGCTAATTTAGTATTAAACATATAATCTTCACCTAATTTATCACGTCTCCAATTATCAGTCTGAGGGATATAAGCATCATTTTCTTCATCCCCTAATTTACCTAGGTCATGGTTAATAGCCGAAAATATTAATTCTTCCTGGGTAAATGTAGACATATCTGCGCCAAAACCTTCCCAAACAGCTGATAATGCCAATGCACCTCTAACTACTCTATTAACGTGGTCTACATATCCTCCGGGAAATGCACTATGGTATTCTTTTTTATGAGCCGCTGGCATTAATATAATACGATCTTCATATTTTTTATATAAATCAAGTAAACGTTGCTTACGATCTCCAGTAATATAAGTGTCAATATTACTATTAAATTCAATCCAATTTCCTTGGATTTTTTCTGCTGTTAAACTCATAACTTTTATTTTTTTATTTTAAATTGATTTTATAAACCCTCCTGCTCTTCAATCATATAGGTTATTTCCTCAACGATCTCTTTAACTTCTTCTAGTTGATGTTGAAATTCTGATTTTGATTCCCCCATTCTTACCATTCTTTGCAAATTAAGTAATGCTGAATCTACTCTTTCTAATTTTTTGTGTACTAATTGTTTATTTCTCATAATTTATATTTATTGATAATCTAGGGTATCGTTAACCCTCTAGGGTATCGTTAACCCTATTGTTAAACGTTGAAACATTTTAACCCCTTTATTCTCCCCCATTTTCATTCCCCTTTTTTCCTAAACCCGTATTTCGAATCTACGTAAAGTTCTTCACACATCCAAGTCTTTTTCAACATCTCTTTTAAATGTTTTTATTTTTAACAACTTTGCGCATCTTTCGTATTGTTCTGTTGATTTAAAATACTCAATTCCTTGATTTAGAGTAGTTAGTAGTGATTCTTTTTTATACCTCATAATAGCCTCTAAATCCTCCTCCTTACTTAAATCAATGTTAGATATATAACTCCAGGCTCTATTAAATACTACAAATGACGATGCTTCCCTTGTTTGTTCTACATTGGGGGGAACTTTCTCTTTTTCGTAGAATTTTTTTAACTTATTATGGAATACATCATGATTATATATTAATTTTACATACATTCCTAACATAATAGTAGCTTTAGTACTTATATCTTGGGGTATATCAATATCTATCTCATCAACCCCATCAGGGAATAAAGAGAATATTTTATTTTTATCTATACCCATATTAGTTTTATTATACATATTTATACTTCTAACTTATTAATTTCTTGTTCTATTTTATCCTTCATTATTTTTAAATTTTCGTATTCTTGTATAATATTAATTTTTTTAGGGTTTTCTGGGTGGTATCTGTAAACCTCTTCCATCACCGTTACTACTGATACTAAATCGTTTAATAACCCATCATTTAATTGTTTTTTTTCTAATGATTTCATAATTTTTAATTTAATTTATAATATTTAATTTTTGTTTCTGTTTCTTTTTGTTCCCATGGAAGGTTTTCTCCCATTAATTCATTTAACTCTATAATTCTCTTAGAATAAACAAGAAAATCAATTGTTGTTTGCATTACTATCATGATATATAATCTTTACCTATTAATTTTATAGAAGATATCGCCATATCTAAATCTATTTGAAAAAACTCTCTCTGCGAGTTAACGCGATACTCATTTAACGCATGATGTACTGCGCCCTCTAGTTGTTCGCCGTTAAAACAACGTAAAGCCCATGCAACTTCGTATGGAAGCGCCACACCAGTGGCATTAGATATTTGTTTAGCTCGTTCATCTGGGGTTAATTTAGTATATCCTATCTTGTATATACCTGGTTGTACTGGGTTTGATAAAATATAAACCCATTGATTACCTTCTCCTTTACCTGAAAACATATTTCTTTTTTTAGATGTAAAATATGTAACATCTTCCCAACCCTCCCCTTTTTCTGAAGGGGTAATTGTAAAAGTAGATGCATCTTCAATACTTGTATCATTGTAATTTTCCTTTAAGGGGATAAATTGTTTTGCTTCTTGTTCTGTTATACGTTTCATATTATTCAAAAATTATATTCATATTATACTCCTTAACCACTCTTTCACCCATATCACTATTCCAAGTAGCTTTCATAAATACCTTAGCAGTATCACCTACCATCTCATCATCAAAAAATATATTTTGTTTTGGTGAATATGTGTATTTACTATAGGTTCCCAACAAAGTTTGTGAATATGGACAATCCATGCATTGATTTTTGTTAATTTGATAACCTACTATGTTAAGCGGTGGGTGGTTCCCAGCCATATCATTTAAAGTATATTCTAAATTTCCTACAGGAATTGGGTTTTCATAACCCCCTCCAGTAAAATACCCTAAAAATGAATATAGGGGCACAGTAAACTGAAAATTTTGTATCCATACCCAATAATCTGAGTCATAACCCACTTCTACTAAAGGAACTCCATTAATAACATAATCATCCTGTAATTTATCTAATTTCCCATCAATAGTAAAATAATTAATACCCATATGTTCAATGTGCCAATAACCATTCATATCCTGATATGCATTAGGTTGGGATAAAGGGTTAATTGTAAATACTGCTTCACAATCCCCATTAATACAAGGATATGGTTTAATAAGCCCCTCTGGGCTACACGCCCAGAAGAAACTTATTACCAATATATAAATTAACTTTCTCATTATGATGCGAATTCTAAAGCTTTCGCAAATAATTTTCTATTTAAATCTTGATCTTGCTTGAAATTCTTGATAACTCGAGCTTGACGGATTTTACCGGTCTTAGTTCGGTATTGAAAATTGCCTTTCATTACATTCTCCTGGGTTCGATTAAATACTTCCCAAAGCATATTTCCTTCATCTTCTTTACGTTGAATTTCTAAAATTTCTTCAATTGCGTGATCATCGTAAGTATTTTCCGTACCTTCTATTCTAATATCTAGAAATGATTTAGCAAGATCAAACATTTGCTCTTCTTGTAATTCAACTTCCTTCATTTTATTCATAGCTTCAACAGTTAAAGGTAATTTTTCAACCATCTCTTTAATAGTATCTTGTAAAGTATTAAAATCATAACCCATATGACGGATTTTTACATCTTCAAATGTATCAGTAGCTATAACTAATCCATTTTCACAAATCATACGAAATAAACCAGCGGTAAATTGGAATGAATTTTTTCCATCATGAGAATTGGTAAGTAAGATTTGAGGAAAAACTCTATCTCCATCTTTACCATTAATAACAACATCATTATTTCTAAAAACCACTAAGTGTTTTTGGAAGCCTATTGTTGATTCTTTACGAGCTTTAACTTCTTTAGCATCTACAACACCCCATCCTAATAATTCCATATCCTTGATCACTTGATCAGTGGGAATGTGTGTGTACTTATCACTCGTACCTTCTGAACCAACTTGGGTAAAAATACTTGGAGCGATTTCTCTTAACTCTTCTAAACTTTTGAATTCTTGATTTTCGTAATTTAACATACCTTTATTTTTTTATTTAATTAATTAATTTGTAATTCCTTATTACCCCCGGAATATACGAACAATATCTCGGGGAGCCAAGCCTCCTGTGCATTACTTTTAATTACTTTTTAATTAACAAACCTGGTGAAACTGTATATATTCCACCTACTCTACCATCGGCAACATCACTAGCTTGAACTTTAACATTTTTATTATTAATTTTCAAAACTCTAAAATTTTGCTTGGGAGATATTTTTTTATGGTCAATACCCACTATATCCCCTACTCTAAATGATGATTTAACATCATAATTAACCTCTGATTTTCTAATTGAAGCAACTCTTGTAATTTGAGCTATTTCTAATTGATCTGCATTTTTAATAAAATCTAATACTTCTTGTAATTTTAACATAACCTTTATTTTTATTTAATTAATTTTAATTGCTCGAACCATTCGAACACGTAAATATACGAAGGATATCCCGGGTAGCCAAGCCTCCTGTGCATTACTTTTAATTATTTTTATATATTTGAGCCATATTAACTTTAGATTTTATTTTAAAACCTTTAAGGGCAGCATCGTATATATATTGTTGTAGTGAAACAACACTTTTACATTTATTTACGTTTAAAATATAATTTTTAAGTTTAGTATTAAAATCATAATTTTTAGTAAAATATTCTATAGTTTTTTCTTTAGCAACATCTAATGTAACTATTGGTTTTGAACTAACTCCACTAAAAAAGGTGGGAATATTTGTAATAGCATCTTTATTTAAATTATACATAACTCTGATTTATTTAATTATTAATATACTTGAATATACGAAGGATAGCCTGGGGAGCCAAGCTACCTGTGCATTACTTTAAAGCTTTTCTAATAAACTTGGTGAAACTCTAACTATACCTCCAATACGACCTTTAGGAAGATTAATTTCTGTAACCCTAACATTCTTAGTCATAATTTTTTCAACTTTAAATTGCTTACCTATAGCACTTTTATGATTAATTTTAACAATATCTCCTACTTGAAAAGCTTCTTTTGCTAATTTAGGGGCAACTTTACCTTTACGAGCGGTAACTTTAAATCTTAATTCACTATCTGAATAACGGATAGCACCTGTATTAATATTAACACCATACTTTTTTTGCAATTCTGTAACTGCATTTTGAAAATCACTTCTGAAATTTTTAACTTCTGTACTTGTCATAACCTTTATTTTAAATTAATTTTAATCGCTCGAACCATTCGAACACCTAAATATACGACAGATATCTCGGGTAGCCAAGTCTCCTGTGCATTACTTTTAAAATTATTTTGTAAATTATTTTTATGATTTAGCTTTCATCAATCTTTCAACTATATTTGTAGCTCCTTCAATAGATATATAGGCAGTTGCAATAATTACCCAATCACTAGACTCTAAAGTACTAGTAAATAAACCAATAGAAGCAACAATAAATACCATTAGCTTGCGGCTAATCCATTTACTTATTAATATATCAAGTTGTTCTTTACTCATGATTTAATATTATTATTTTACAAAAAACCTATTTTTCATAGGAACATAAAATGCACCTCCAGTATTTACATTAGGTATTAATCTATTTTGTAACATATCACATCTTGAATCAGACATTTCTCTTTCATCCCATATAATATCTACAATAATTAAATCATACATTTCAGTAGTTGTATAGGTATAAACATCTCCTTTAATAATATTAATATCACTATTTAAATGCCCTGATGATGTGGTGTAATCTATTATTTCCTGGTCAATCTCTAAAACATCTACTTTACTACATTTATTTACCTCGGATAAAGTCTGTGGAATTAAACCTAAGCCTAACCCCACGACCAATACTTTGTCATACGTAAATCCTTCAAAAAAACCTTTATACATATAGTCGCAATCAGCACATTGGCCTAGCATTATATTTGCATAATGGGTTGTATTAAATAATGAGACTCCATTTAAAAAAGTCATTATTGTAATACCTCGGGTATCTTTAGAAACACTAAAATTTGTTCCTATATAATCTTGTAAATTACTATCTATAAATTTCATATTTTTCTATTTTTTTTCATTTTAAAATCATAAAGCAGATGTTATTAAGAATAATTTAATTAATTATTTTTTAACATATAACCGCAGAAGTAATTACACCAGATGTTATTCTCCCAGCATAGCCGTTCGCTCCTCCGCCTGCCCCCCAACCTTTATAACCAATCCAAAAAGCATCAGTAGTTCCACTAGAATTTGTGTAAACGTTATCACCAATAACCGGAGTAGAACCCGCCCCATCATGCCAAAGTGATACATTAGCATAAAGACTACAAACATTAACAGCAAACTTAGAAGTTGTTGATGTTGCATAAAAAAGAGTTAGAGCACTATACCCATAAAATTCACTATAACTATCGGGTGAACTAAAACTCGCAGTTGATGACAACCCACGCAGTGATATATTAGTTGATGGAAAGAGACCAAGTTCAGTTGCTATTTGACTTCCACTTATTGGTCCTGATGAGGGTAATGCCATAATTGTATTTTATTATAAATATTAGAGGAATATAGGAAAATCAAAAATATTAATCTTTTTCCCATCTAATACTTCTAATTAATCTTCTATCTCCCACACCCCCACATATTTACATACGTATATACTACCCTACTATGAGAAAATATATAAAAAAACTTGGGATACCCAAAAATTAGTTGTATATTATGGTATAAATAAATAGAAAATGGCGGTTATAGAATTAACTAAAGATAATCTTGGAGATTATATGTCTACCGAAGAACTTATTGTGGTTTTTACTTCGAAAACGTGTGGGGCTTGCACTTTAATAAAACCTCACCTATATAATTTGGACACCCGATATCTTGTTTGTATATTAGACATAGAAAATGTAGTGAGAAGTGATAAAATCATACCCGGTGGGGTAAAATTTTACCCAACTATAGGGTATTTCCACAAGGGATACTTTATAAAGGAATTAAGTCAATTTGATATAATAAATAAAACAATAGAATAACATGGAAATATTAATTTACATTAGTGGTTTACTAACCACATTAATTGCTACTTTAATCGTTGTAGCTAACAAGTTTAACCATAAATATACGACATTACTGACATCGAATCAATCAATATCTAATATCTCAAGTATCCGCTATGAGGAAATGAGAGAACAGATAGATGATATGAAACTATTGATGGGTGATATCCAGAATACTATGGAAAAGGACCAATACGAGAGTTTATCTGGAATTAATAAGGATTTGAAGGCGATAAGTGAAATATCGATGGCAAACAATAAAAGAATAGGGGACAACGCAAAAATCACCGAGAGAAACATCACGGATTTATTCCAACAGATTACGTTAATAAAAGGCAATGTTAAAACATTGAGTCAAGACCCAAACATGTCAAGTAATTATTAGATATGCGTGGAGAAAACACAATGGTAAATTTAGGGTAGGTATTATGTCAAAGATGTAATAAACTATGGTGTTTTAAACCTTTTATTTCATCGACGCCGAAAAATTTTTAAGAAAAAGAAGGCTGGATACTCTGTATTTTACATGTTTTAATCCAAAATATCCGTATATACTACCTCGGGGTAGAGGGTTGTAAGAGTTCAGTTTGATACCACCAACCCTTTTCTCCGCACACCACGCCATATACGGACATCCGCGCGCGTGGATATATACAGCGTACGTCGTACCGCCGGCGGCATATACATTTAAGTACGTGCGGTATATTAATGTATTAAGTATGTGATATGTAAGTACCCCCAAGGGCGTAAGTATGGGGTATAGAGGTGCCACCGCGGAAATTATATCCACGGTGATCATTATTATTGTATTACTGATATTGCCTATCTACCCCACGTTCTATGTTTTTATAAATCGTATTCAAGTTCTATAGCAATTAATGTATTAACATACTCATATAATTCCCGTTCCCGTGTAGCACAAACCTTGGCTTGTAGTAATAATAATTTATCTAAGTTGCTCATATTGTTTTATTGTATTCAATTTGCTGTAATTTATTTATTTTTAATTTAAGTATAATAGCTGAAATAACATCTGTTGTGGATACTAATCTTTTTTCTAATCTTTTAATCTCTTGTATCATAACCTTAATTTATCGTGGTGCTTAATTGCTCCACGCCGTAAATATACGAAAGATACATGCGGTAGCCTAATTTTTCCGCATATGTTTTTATATCTAGTGTATTATCTTATTTATCCCATTTACCTTCGGGGCAAGCCCCTATAACAGGAGAAAATACTTTTGCTTTTAATGCGCAACTACAGACTTCACATGTATTAATACCTAGATTGGTTTTTTTATGTTCACATTTGTTGCAAATCTCTATTCTATTAGAAGCTAACTTTGATTGTTTATCATCGGGGTTAAATGCTATATTCCAAGATTTAAATATCTCCTGTATTTTATTCATATTATTTTATTTTTTAATCCCCAATATCCCTACCATACCCATCATTGCTGTGAATGCAGTAAAAGCAATTTCATTATCTGTGCCCTCGAATGGGATATATTGTTGTGTTATCCCAACCAATGTGCAGTATGATAACCCAAATGATATCATCGTGATGATTAAAACTTTAATGTTGATGCTGTTTATAAATTTTTTCATAATAATAGTTAATACATTACCATTTATGCACGTGAATAGGGACCATTGTATTCATATAATTTCCCCATACCTGGATATGTAACAGTCGATGCTGGAATGATAAATTCAGGTAATTTACCCTTTAGACTGTGTACTTTTAAACCGGTGATAAATAATCTACCGTCAATTAACTTGCTGTTTGTTTTGTTTACGTTGATTCTCATTTTACCTTTATTTTAATTATATTATTTATGTTTCGTTATACGGGGAAGATACGAACTCTCCCTCGGGTAGCCTACCCTTATCGCATTTATTGTTATTTTATTACATTATATACTTTACTATCGCCATCTAATAATATCCTACACCCATCAGATTCAACAACGTATTTATTCATTCCGTTATAACTTATTAATTCACATAATGGTAATGTTTTTTCACCACTAACTGTTAAACCATCCATTTGAAATTTATCACCAACTTTTAAATCTTGTAATACCATAACCTTTATTTTAGTGTTGATGCTTAATTGCTCAACGATGTGAATATACGAACCCTATTCCGGGTAGCCAAATTTATTTTAATGAACTTCTATAACGGTAATGATAACATTGAATGTAACCACCACACAATGTTCCAAATGTTTTAAACAACTTATCACCCACATTGGCAAGCACCTCTGCTCCATCACCACCTACATTCACACGGATGTCCTTGGCAGTCATCTCATCGTTAATGTGTTTAGCCAAGGCACGATTCAATTTAACCATGTTCTGATCCATGAAATCCTCACGGTAACGTACTTCCCAATTATCAAGGAATTGTAATCTCAATTCATATACCTGGAACATCAAGTCCTTATTATAATCCATTTCTCTTTTACCACGGTAATCACTAGAATAGGCAATGGGCAATTCGTATTGGTTCAACTCACGATTCCATTTCTTAAACTGGGTCATGTAAATGTATTTGTGGGTGGATTGATATATGTCAACCCCACCACCGTAATTGTTTACCAGGGCATTACCTCCAATGCCCATCCATTTCAGGAATTCATTGTAACGTTCTTTCATACCATTGATTTGGCGGTCGGCCAATTGCTCAACAATAACTTTAGCTTCATTTTGGATGTTTTCTAATGCGTTCATAACCTTTATTTTAATCGTGATGCTTAATTGCTCAACATGGTAAATATACGAACAATACCTCGGGTAGCCAAATGTTTCCGCATAAGAAAACCCGGAACGTCTTCCGGGTTATGTTGTTAAGTTGTAGATTGAAACCGCATGCATTTAAGATTAGCGGATGGTGTTTTACACTTCGTGGGATCTTTTACCTGGACTACTCCATACCAGCTTTTACCTTAACTAACACCGTGAATATACGAAAGATATATGTGGTAGCCAAATTTAATCGCATGTTTCGTCATGAGCGTTTATGAACAAGGCGGGCCTTGTAGTATCCCCATTTGTCATGGCGTTTCATTGAGAATGATTACACATTAAAAAAATGTTCACCGTGAGCAATTGTGAATAATGCAATATCATGCGTATTCGTTCGGTTCACAAGTATATACGGCTCGAGTCGAGAAGGGTAGGTTATCGATGTGAATGGGTTAATCCCAACCCGTCTCCACCCCACATACCACCCCATCCATTTGACACACGCTTTACCACCTTACAATTCCACCACCATATTTGGACATGCTTAGATATATATTGGTCATACTTTTGAATTTCACCCTATATAGCAATCCAGACACACGCGAATAAACACGTGTGTTTATCTTGCGTTTAACATGGTTATCACGTTGTAACTCGCATTACCCTAGTGGGGATGTCAATGTATGCAATGAATAAACACTCGTGTTTATCTCTAACGCTTCATACCCTTAATAAACCGAGGCATATCGCTTACCCTAGGTTCATTACGTGTTTCCTCCTTATTAACCACTACGGGTTTTCTACCTTGCATCCAACTTTGTAACGTATCTATTTTACTTCTCAGTGACGATTTACTCATATATTTTAATGTATTAAAATTAGTGTTATTGCTTATCGGTTATTGTTTATTTATCGCTTATCATTTCATTCCACTCCATTACTCTATTACCCCAATTCTGCCCCACCGCCCACGCTTTACCTGTCTCCGTTTTACTATTCCATTCCGCATTGAATATTTTATCCGTAGCGTCCCTCACTAGTATATTCTTTATCGTGTCTGGATTCATATCTACTATCTCCCCGATATTTGGGGTTATGATATTTTTTATGTTCCCTGTTCCATTAGTGATACATTTTACCTTACCCATTAACATCTCCAAAGCCGAAATACAATACATTTCATTATAATTGGAAACGTAGATCCAATACTCTGCCTTATCAATCTCGTTTTTCAAGTCCGTAGGGCATCTATTACCTTGCCAATTAACATCCTTTAATTTGCTTATATCTCGTTTCAACCAATCAACAGCATAAGGAGGACAACATATCTCCAATGATAAATCCGGACGCGCTTGTTTCCAATCGTCCCAATTATCCAATATAAATTCTAATCCACGATCCGGACTTGACGTCCATACTATCCTACCTTTTATTTTAGGTAATGTAACCCTATTTGTATAGTCATTTAAATCGATAGCATTGTCTATGGAATGTATATACGTATTAAGTTGTTGTGGTGTGTTATAGAAAGCTTTGAATCTATTTCTTAATATTTCGCTATGATATTTACTTACACCTACAATTTTCTTTAGTTTGGGGTGGTTTAAATACTGTTTTACATCCTCCATTTCACTCCCTCTATACCACCTATAGAAATCCTCGTTATGTATCCAAAAATAGCTTCTATCAAATGTGATACCACCATCTTCTAAATGTTTAAAATAATTTAGATATTGTAAACCTATAACAACATCATAATGTGAGTGTACTGTTAAATTGTTTACTTGAGTTAAGCCCCTAGGTCCTTGATATGATTTAAAGTTATTATAATGAATGTATTGAACACCCCACCAATTACCCTCCTTAACATCACCCGCTATAGTAACATCGTTTTCTTTAGTATCTAAATAATCGGCTAATTTGATAGCACAATATTCTGTCCCACCTATACCTTCATCCATCCAAGTTTTCTTATCGAAGGGTGTTTTTTGGTATCCAACCCATATTAATATTTTCATATTATTCTATTGTCATTTTGCCTTGTTTAACAGCTAGTAATTTTCTATCCCATAAATTGATTGCAATAGCATATCTTGTCCCACTTGTAACGTGAGTTACCCTGTGAGGATAATGTCCTGCTGGAAATATGATTAATCGGTTATATGTTGCTTTGATTCGTTCTACCTCACCACCACTTTCTATTTCTAAGTAACCACCTTCAAAATCTACATTTTTAGGATAAAATACTGTTCCAATAACAGGGCTAACTAATTCACCTGTTTCTTTATATAGTAATTCATCTTTATCAAGATGTGTTCCTAAATCTTTATTAGGTTTAGATGGACCATAAACACCTGTCCAATATTCAAATCCCTCTATTTGATATCCCCTAGTTGGGTCATTATATCTCCAAATATATTCAATTAATTCTTTTTTAATAGTATTAGCGGGTGAGTCCCACCAACCACCCCACCACATAAAATTACCATTGGGGCCAAAGAATATTTCATCTTTGTCTATTCTGTCTAGAAGATTTTTATCTTCAATAAAATTATCTATTATTATCATATCATGTCTTTGTTTTTACAGAAGCTTACTACAACATATCTAGTACCTTTAGTTACTGGTCGTGCTCCGTGTTTGTGAGTTATATTACTTGGGTGAAGTGTCATCACACCTATTTCCTTTGGGTTGGCTAAGTATTTGAATTTAGGGTAGTAAGTACCACCACCTTCAAATTGGCCTGGGTTTAAGTTAACTAATGTTGTTATTGTTCCGTGGTCGTGGTGTATTCCCAAATGTGCTTGTTCTTCTGGTTTGTATCTAATAATGAATGATTCATCTCTTAAGTGTTCCCACGATTTACCATCTAATTGGAATCTGTTTATTGCTAATGGTCTTACATAATCATTGATTACTCTACTATAAATGCTCTCCATACCTAAAGCACTCATTAAGTTATCAGTTGTAGGATAAAATTCATGTCTATCATTTACCCAAGGTATAGTTTCGCTTAATTCGATTAATTCATCACAAAACATTTTAGTAAAAAATGGAAAAGTATAAACATGAGGTGCACCTTCATCTATAATTAAGTCATATTCTTTACTTAATATTAAGGGGTGGATATATTTTTTACTCCATAAATCCCAATCATTAGCATCTAGTATTGATGTTATTTTATCTTCATTAGATAGAAATGATGGTTTTATTAACCAAGGTGTTTTTATTTCTAATTCCATTTTTTGTTTATTTATATCTTCAGGTGTAAATTCTGTTAATGAATTTATATTGGAGTTTGAGGTTTGACCTATATAACCTCCATTTAGAGCGTATGCTTTAAATTCAGGGTTGTTAAATATTTTAACAGCATCCAATCTATCACTTGTACCATTAATTGCTGGGAAGAATTCATCACTAACTATAATGTTATCTAATATAGATGATTCTATTATCTCCTTCATACCTTTTCTGGTTACTATGTAAGCGTGGTTGTTGTAAGTATAACCTACTTCTGTAATATGTTTATTAATTCGTTTTTCTTTATCATCACCCCATAATTGAGACCGGTCTAAATAGATTATACTAGCATCAACGGGTATACTATCCATCTCTTCTTGGGTTGGAAATTTACCTAATGAGTAGAAATCCTCTTCAAGTATAAGAATGTTTTTAAATCCATCTCTATAACCACTATAGATACAATCATAATGAGATAACATACAACCTGCTTCACCCGGAGTTACATTTCTATTGTAAAAATTCTTATCACCATATTCAGTGGTTTTCCACCAATCTGCTAATTTAAAATTATATGGGGATTTTGAAGGAAACTTAATAACGTCCCAACCATTAATAGCAGAAGTTATATAATAATTAACATTATAAGGAAATTTTATATCACCTATTTTCTCATTTATCCGAGTGTTAGGGGTATTTAAATTTATAATATAAGTAAAATCTATTTTCATTGTTTTATATATTTAATTGTTTTATATATTTAATTTTTTATTCTATATCGAAATCACGATCGTCTAGGTTATCTTTATTAAAAACCCCATCAAGGTAGTATTTTTTATATATTTTATCATCTTCTAATAAACAATCTCTACATATATGTTTTCTATTTACAGTAACAGTTAATTCATCATACGTAAGCAATTCGATTTCAAATGATTCGCTTAATTCTATTCCATTCCAATCACTATTTTCACCCCATATTTCTTCTCTATCAATACCTTCTGCTTCACAGTATGTATTTATTTTTTCCTCCATCCATTCTAGCAATGGACTTTCAGCAGCAAATACCTTAGGTAATCTGGTTGATTTATGACACCATGAACACGTTTTAGCCATTTATAATTTTATTTAATCTTTTTTCATATTCTAATTTCATTTTATCATCATCATTATTCCAAGCTATTTTTAACCCCATAGGAAATAATGTACTACATTCGAGTCCCAATATACGCATAATTTTATAATACTCCAAGGTATCTTGAGTAAATATTTCCTTCATTTTTAGTGGTATGACATCACTATTAACTGTTACGCTTTGATCTCCAGTTACTGACATTCCCTCAATATATGTAAATTTGGTGTTTTTTACCAATGTGTTATAGTAATAAATAATATCATCACCGTGCCATAATTTTAATTCATATGGTAATGTAGGCCAATTAGAAGTTTTAACCATCATTAATTGTCCTGCTCCTGCTGGTCTAGCATTTGGGGAATTTATAGTAATTACCTTCCATTCGTCTTTATCTTTATCAATTTTATTCCAATTAGTCATACAGACCGCTTGAATATCATTGTCTAAGATAAAATTATGGAAACGTTCAACATTAAAAATAATATCATCATTTATGATACAAACCCTATCGTTATTAGAATAATGGTAGCCCATTTGCCAAGATGGATTAACAAATAAATTTTGTTCCATCTTATATATTTTTACTCTATCATCATTTGGGTAAGTAAAGGGTGAATTAGTATTATCTATAATAATTAATTCGGCTTTCTGATCTGTAATAGAACTAAAACTGGAGATTAATGTATGAATGTTTTTTGATTTCCATAAAGTTGGAATAATATAACTTATCATTATTCTATAATTATTGCGTCTTGAATAGTTTGACAGATTAAAAACTTACTTTCCCTTTGTAATACATGATCACAATTTAATTTATTTACATATAACCCTAACACTTTTTGGTTTATTGAGTCATCACTGTTGAGAAAATTATAGATTGATATTTCATCTATGATTTTGTAGGCATTATTATCTTTATAAACAATATTGTAATTCATATAAACATATGTTTTTCATTAACTAATACCATACTACTTACTTATGTATTGTGTTCGTTTAAGTCTTTAAGTTTTTTACTTAATACTATTACTTCGTCTTGTTACTTTATATTTAAACTTATAATCTTTTTCTAATAGTTCCCAAAGTGATTCATATGAATATGCTATTGGATTTCCTTCTTCGTCGTGCGCTCCATAACCGTCTGATTCTACTGGCTCATAGTCCCCATCCCTGTTTTCTTTCATAATAGGTGTGTCTCCCCAATCTTTATGACCATATTCATTTTCAAACATAAACCACTCAATCCATTCTAATCCCTCCTTGTCATATGATGATTCAAAACCAGCCATCACTATTTTATGAAGATAAGGAGCTATGGGGTATTTACCTTCATGTAGATCAATTCCAAATTCATACCATTTTCTTGTATTTTTTTCTGCCTTCTTGTAGGTCATTATTAACCTTAAAAATATTTCGTATTTCATGTTGTTTGTTTTTTTAATCTAAATTTAAGGATGCTTCATTTATTAATTCATGAAGCATGTCTCTAATTTCCTGATATGCTTCATAAGTATCATTACTTATTTCATCTGGAGCATATTTTGTTTTAGCACGAAGTTCCTGATCTAAGTCCCATGCCAAGCACTTCCATTTTACACCATCAATACAACTTTGAAAATCGGATCGATCATCGTTATCTCCATTAAAATCAAATTTTAGTATTGCTTTCATTTTATTAAGTTATTTAATTATTAAAATCCTAAATGTTTATCTCTGTTAAATTCTAAATCAAATAGGGTTGTTCGAGGGTCTAAACCTGTAATGTTAAAAGGAAATTTATATGGGTTTGTTTGTCTCCATCCTATCCCCCATTTTTTAGTCATGTATTCATAATTTTTAAGGTTTACACCTTTTAATTTTGCTGTTAATTTAGGGTCATCCTTCCTAGTATTAGAACCCGTTTCATAATAATCAAAACTACCTCCATGATAATATTTTTTAGTTAACCCATATATACCTTTAACTGGGTTGTTTTTTAATCTCATAATATAATCAGCATCTTCACAATACGCTGGGTAGAAATTTTCATCAAATAATCCATGACTTTGTACTAATGTATCTTTTATTAAAAATAAATCAAATGAACCTAAATTAAAATCACCAGCATTTCCAAATACTATTTGTGTGTCCTTATCTTGTGCCATGGTATTCATCTCTTCTAAAAATCCCTTTTCGAAACTAACATCATGGTTAGAAATAATCCAATATGGTGAATTCATAAAAGATTTAATAATCATATTCCAACCTCCAGCTACACCCACATTGAAGGGCATAGTAGTTAACTTAAAATTTTTAATAAATGGGTGGGGTTTACTTATTAAATTATTTAATTCTTCATCTAATTCACCTCTACCATTGTTATTTATTATTAAATAATTTTCAATGGGATAATCAATTGATTCAATTTGAAGTTTTAACCAATGTATACCATTTAAAATTAAAACACCTAATACTGGGATAGATTTATTATTCATTTTTAAGTTTGAAATTAATTTTTACTATCATTTGTCTTTGGAATTATATATAACTCTATCTAATTCTTGTTGGAGATGTTGTATGGTTTTTTTAGTTTTGGTTTCTTGGGGTAATAGTTTTAATTCTAAAATCATCTTACTAATGGTACTAATCTTCTCAAGCATTTCTTTACTCCTTTTATTTATTAATCTTCTTATAGTTATTTCTTCTAACTTACTCACCCCAATAGTGGTTCCCCCAGCTATACATTATTGAAAGTGGTCCTAAATATAATAAAAATGTATAATATATCATTCCATTTTCATCAGGTTGTTCGTGGGGTTCAACTAAATCATAACCAATTGTAAATCCTTGGTGGGGCCATTTCCAACCCAATTCCAATTCCCACCACTTTCCGTTTTGTTCACTATCAAATCTAAATCCCATAATTATAGTAATAAATCATTATTCTGCAAACACATCCAAAAACGTTCTAACCATAATTCAACTCTAACATCTTCAATTGTGTCCTTTGCACCATACCCTTCAATACGTTTTTCAGCTACCCAAGCAATACCCATATCAAGATAGTCCCTTGCTTTATCTCTTTCCCCTAATATAATAAATTCTTTTGCCTTATCCAAGCAATTATGTAAAATGTGTATTTTTGATTTCATCTATTTTATTTTTTAATTAATATATTACTTTCTGGATTCCATTCTACGTTGGTTGGTTTTTGAGTATATTTGTAACTCTCATCCAATACTGAAGCGTTTATATAATGTACCCCACCAACTGCCTGGACTCCATATCCGGAGTGAATGTGGCCACATACATGGATTTTTGGTTTTATTACCTGTATTCTTTCAGCTAATAATTCGCATCCTAAGTGATCATGCTCTCTCCCTTTTACAGTATCAACAAATCCATAAGCTGGACCGTGTGTAATAAGAATGTCTGTATTGTTTGGGATTGCTTCCCACTTACAGGCTAATTCAATCCCCTTTCTTGGTAAGTTAAATGCCCAACTATAGAATTCAGGTTGCCAAGGTGAACCATAGATATTCAATGTTTTATTCGTTTCTAAATCATAAACTCCATATAATTCGTCTTGTAAATAAATTATATTTGGGAAATCTGAAAGTATATCTTTGATATGTTCAGGATTATTTTCAAATATTCTATCATGGTTTCCTGCTATAAATATTTTTTTATCATAACCAGGAATTGATTTATACCAAGTTAGAAAATCTAAAACATCATTTTTATTATATCCTGAGTTCATTAAGTCTCCAGCAAATATTAGTAAATCCCCACCTGGTAGGTCTTCCATTGGAATTAATCCATGGTTTGTATGTGTATCTGAAATAAATGTGATTTTCATAATTCTTCATATTTTAAACCCCATTGTAAGTTAACCCACAGCATTTCTTTTTCAGCAAGAGCTTTATTCATTTTAAGGTATTTACGTAAATAAGTTACACCCCATTTCATCCACTCTTTAGACTGATCTGTTGTCATAGTCCATTCGGTATACCAATCATCTTTTCTACCCTTAATATCATCATAGGTAATATCATGACCAGCAATAATAAACATTTGATTAAGTAAATTAATAACCGCTTGTTCACGTTTTTCTTCTCTGCTTAATCGTTTTTTAGTTTCCATAATTCGTAATTACTATTTTCTGTTTTAAATTTTATTTTTAATCCCACCATCCTAATATGTTATCTTCCATTATTTTAAATAATAACTTATGTGCTCTATCTTGATTGATATTAGCAATATTCATTGCTACAATCCCTTTTATTTCCAAACTATCTCTACCGTCTAATGTAAAGGGACCCTCACCTTTCATGACTCTTTTATATATTAAGGGATATTTTTTTATATAACTATCAAAATCTTCATTTAGTAATCTAGATTCCCATGAACTAAATCCTTCTTTTCCTGGTATATCTTCGAACCAGTGTTTTGTTTCATGGTAGTCAGAGTACTCTGAACTATAAAATTCATCTTGTACTAGTTTCATTAATCTAACACAGGTCATCATTACCTCAGCATCCCTTTTAGCTCGGGTGTGAATATCTCTACTTCCAATATATTTCGACTGAGCTTTTAATTTGTGTATTATTATTTCAAAGATGTAATGAGAATCCCAGCTTCTATCCTTCCAAATAATAGGTAACCAATACCAGATATTTTTAATTCCGGTTTTAATATTTTTATAAAGATACTTTCCATCATTATTCCACCATAAGGGAATCCAATTGATTTTTCTTACTATCCAAGATTCGTTGGCTCTATCTTCTTCCCACTGGTCAAATATATCTTTTTCCGGTTCCATATTATTGATTGTTAAAGTGATTTAATAAATCTATTCCTTTTAATGTATCAACTATATTATCAAATTTTTTATGTAAATATTCTCTATCTTGCTCATAACCTAATCTATAAATAACATAACTACCTGATGTGAAATTAATTATTACTGTTTTAAATTCACTATAATTATTTCTATCTCTATTATAATCAGAACCTATTTTAACATCAGCATTAGGAAATAATTTTTTATATTTCTCAACTGTGTATTCTAGTATGTTTTGTTTTTTATTAGTAGATTCTAGTTTTCTTAGTTCAGAATTATTATGTTCTTTAAGTTTAGTTAATAAGGAACTTGGCTTATAATATCTATATTGTGATGTAATACTAGTACATTGTAATTTATCACCCTCTCTATAAACACCACTTTTACTCATTACTAATTCACCATTTCGAAGTGTATCATATAAAATACTACATCCACCACTACTTCTCATTACACTAACTTCAGCTTCCCATTGTGTGTTATTATAACTATACCCAAACTCATGATTATAAGTTCTTTCAAATATTTTAAAATCATTTACATAATCAATTCCTTGTCTAAAACCAGCTTCATCAAGTAATAATTGAATTCCTCTATTCTCGTTTTGTTTTCTAACAACTTCTTTATCACACTTAGCAATATAGTTTTGAATTTCTAATCTCTGTTCGTTTGTTAAAACTTTTCCTTCAAATAAATCTAATTGTACGCTCATAACCTTTATTGTTTTTAATTAATCGTTGGATTTATTACCAACCCGTAAATATACGAAAGATATCCCGTGTAGCCTAATTTTTTCGCATATGTCTTTAATTTTTTTATTTGTATCCGTTAAAAAATATAACCATACCTAATCCGTTAGCTATAATGCTTACGATAGTTGTTTAACAACCCATTTATATTATCCCTACCAACAGGGTTTGCGCTCTGAATTGTCCATTGTGGTAATTCAACCTTATTGTTAATACAATACTCAACAAGCCATTTAGCACAATCAAATCCGCTCATTGTTTCTCGCTTTTGTATTCGTGCTTGCCTTTTACTCATTCCCCTTGCTACTTTCTCTTTAGCTACATCTTCGCCTAAATCGTGGTCAAAAGCAATCATATAGGGTAAACCGTTTTCTTTTATCCATTCAACAAATTCTTTGTAACTTTTAATCCAAATAATTTCTCTTTCACCATATGTAAATTGCGGAGCGTATTGCATTAACCAATCCTCAATAAATGGGTTTCTAATATCGTCTAACCAAAGTAATTTTTTCATATATCTAAATTTTATTTTATGTGTTAAAAATTTATTTATAATTAGTTGTTGTTTTTTCTTTAGGGATTTGAACTAGATTACCATTCATTTTTATTAAAATGGTAAAGGCTTATCTAATGATTTATCTCTAGGTTTTGAATGGTCTTCTAACTTTCTATAAATTAATGATGCAAATGGTTGCTCACCTAATTCTGTTATCGAGGGTCTAGCATTAACATACTTTTCATCTACCATGTTAATCATCTTATGAGCTCTCTTACGAGCCATATAATCATTCTCTGCATAGACGTACATATCTATACTCACTATGTATCTTTTATCTTTATTACTCATACCCCTTAGGAATGTATTTGAATTAATTTCTCTATATCTTCTCTAGATTTCCATCCAAACACATCGCCAACAAAATCACCCCTTTTATCAAATACGGCAACTTCAAATGATGAGTGTAAATCGGGTGAACCTAAATCTTCACGGGGTGTGCTGTACATCGCTTTACCTGCTACAATGGATAATTCTATGCCATTATCTAGCATTAATAATCCTTGAATTGCATTAACACCAAGTTGATGTTTTTTCCAAGTAATGTCTTCGAATGTTTTTAATTTGCTCATAACCTTTATTTGTTTTAATTATTATACGTAAATATACGAACAAATAGTGGGGAAGCCTAGCTTCCCCACATATATTTTTAATCTACTTTAATTTATTTTATTTTATTGGTAATCTTTCATAAAACGACCAAAGTGTTCTTGTAATGATTTATCAGCAATATAATTTTTAAAATCTTCAACATAGTCATCTATTTCATAGTCTTCATATGCTTCTTTACCATTTAACTTTATATCATTGGTTAAAGAATCTACATACGCTTGAACTTCGGTGTTTGTTGCTTTAGCGTCTTTAAGAATTGCTATTACAACATCTTTCATTGCTACTTTATCTTTATCTTCTGCTAAATGTGTTCCGATAGCACCTGCTTCTTCTTCATCAGCAATTGCGCCTGACATAGCCGTATCTTCTTCTACTTTACCACTTATATCTTGGTAATCTTTAAGATGTTTATGCATTTCATTGCTTAAATGATTAATTACATCTTCAGCATAGAATGGGTCTTCTTCAGTCAAATTACTATATAGGTCTTCAAATGCAAATAAAAATTTTCTTTTTAATTCTATATTAGTTAAACCTTCAATACGTTCAGCTACCTCACGATCAACTCTTGCTTCTTTTAAATACTTTGATCTGTACATGAAATCTTTTTGTGCTTCAGCAGATGTAGCAAATCCGTTTGGCCATTCTTCGACTTTACCAGATTTAAATGTAAATGTCCAGTAATACTTACCGTCTTTTTGTTTTTCAACCTTTAAAGTACCACCGCCTTCGTTAAGGTCTAATGATTCTGTTTGAAAATGGCTTCTATTAATTTTATTTAAATATTCTAATTCATCATCAGTTTTATCTACTTTACCATCATTATTAATATCAGTATCTTCAGTAGCATACGAAGCTTTCTTTTCTTTAGCTATCATAGCTTGAATTTTTTTGATGATTTCTCTTTTAGGATGATTTGCTAATCTATTAGCTTCTTTAGCATCTTCAAATTCATCGTTAGACATACCTTCATATATGTTTACTAAGTTATATTTACTCATTACTTTTTATTTTTATTATTTCTTCTTTGTGTTGGTTTTCCTTTAACGGCTTTAACTACATCTTTAGATTCGGTTATTACTTCTTTGAGGGCATCTACTACATCTTTGGATTCATTAACAACGTTTTTAGCTCTACGTTTAAATTCTTTAGCGTGTTTTTTAACATCTTCAATTGTATCCTCTATTTCATCAGGGATATAATCTCCATCTCTGTCGTTAATTTTACCTTTTTTGTAAAATTTAAAATAATAAACAGCTACGGCCGCCAATGTAATAAGAATTAAAAATTTAATCATAATTATTGTTCTTTAAATGTTTATTATAAATATATAAAAATTAATTTAAATTATATTTTTCCTTGTATCTCTCAATTGCACTATTACCTACAGCTAATTCTAGTATAACTGCTTTTTCAGGTATACCTACTAATTTTGGGGTAGTAATAATGTAATCAATATTTTCATTATTCCAAACTTTCATTTTAATTTTAGCATTAGAACGATCTGATGTTTTATAAACTAATACTACAGGTTGTTTACCATATGCCTTACTTTTTTCAGGTTTGAATTTAGGTTGTTTTTCACCTTTAGCTTCCCAATGTTCGGTTTTCCAAGGCCCATTAGCATATTTAGCTCTATCATAATGCCAAACTGATTTACTACCTATTTCGGGTTTTGAAGGAACCGAGAAAAATTCTTGGGTGTAATTTTGCCATACAACTGCTTCTACCTGTGATGGTCTTCCTCTACTTTCTACTGCCATAACTTTTATTTATTAATTACTACTTTTCTAATTCTATCAAATAACTTTTCTAAATCTTCTACACCATCTACTGACCATTTTTCTGTCTTTAAAACAAAGAAACAATCATTGTCTCTATCAATACCTAATGAACTTTGCGCTTCTATTTCTAAAGATTCATATTCGTTTGATAAACAATTAGCATCTTGTGAAAACTTAAATGATGCTTCTTCCAATAAAATTCCTTGTTCTTCCATAACCTTTATTGTTTTTAATTAATCGTTGGTTTTATTACCAACCCGTAAATATACGAAAGATATCCCGTGTAGCCTAATTTTTTCGCATATGTCTTACCAATGTTTAATTTACCTACCTTGACCTTTGTAAGATTTTAGATAGTTTTTACTATTTACATTTTTAGAAGTTTTACTTTTAGCATGTACTCCTTTTCTTTTAGTTGTACCTTTTGGTAAAAATTGATTTACTATAGTTTTAGCCATTTTATTTTTTTCTTATAATTATTGGAAAGAATATTTTAGTTGTTCTTTCTCTATAACTGATTTAATAATTTTAACATAATCTTCATTTTTATTTTATTTTTTAAGGTAAACTAGGGCTTTTTGGATTTTAGTGCAACGATTGTAATCTTCATAATTTATCATTGTTTCCAAATTTACCTCTAGAGTTTCAATCAAATCCTCACGACCAATAATTACGTCATAAATTAAATCAGTATCTTTAGTAGAAATGGTAATAACTGGTATTGTTTTTATTTTAGTTTTAACATTGGACAATGCTATATCTACAATAATATCTGATAGTTCCTTATTACCATCTTCAAAAATTTCTTGTAAGTCGTTAGTTGAGCTTAATTCCCAATTATGTTTAAATTTCATATATTTTTTATAATATTTAGTTTATAACTTCTATTAACCACCCCCATTTTATACCATTTGTCATTCTATTTTTAATAGTGGTATAATTGTGGGTTTGTTCACAATATTCAAAATCTTTTAATATTTGTTCCTCTCTTTGTCTACAACGGTCTTCCTCATCTGTTACTACAATTTGATATGTTTTACCTTTGTATTTATAAGTAACCATATGTTAGAAGTTATCTAAAAAATCACCCTTAATAGGTTTTGATTTTAGTTGTTGTTGTTTTTCATCATTTTTAATAATTTTACTCGCTAAACGAGATAAATGATTACTTTTTTGTTTATCGTAATCTTTAACTATTTTATTATGATTTTTATGTTTCATTATATTCTACTAATGTATTGGTTAGTATCATCTATATCATCATCTAATCCTAATTCTCTTAGACGTTGTAAATGGTAAGCATCGACTTCCCATTCTACCTTTTCACTTGTACCAAAATGTTCTGTTTGGGATTCAATTTGTTTTTCATCATTTTTATTAAATATATCCCCCACTTGAAGGTAGAAGTGATTGTAACATAATAATTGAACATTATCTAACCCATAATTATTACTATTTTTATCTTTAAAATGTAAAAGTAAAGGCATCTTATAATCCAATACTCTACGTTCGTTGAATTTACATACAGTACATTCTTCGGGTAGGTATCCTTGTTCTATTAAGGCATACTTAAGTTTATTAGGATTGAAATGTGAAGCCGCTATTCTACCCTCAATTATTTCAATCATATGAGGCATTTTCTTGGGGCCCTTTAAAAATTTAGGTACACCTTTACCCGATTGATTTTTATGAGATTCAAATATGTTATATAACTTAGCCCATTTTTTATAATGTTGATATGAAACGTGTAAGTACCGGGCAGCGGCCATATTCGACAGAGTCTTGGCCTGTGCGGCTACAATCATGGGTTTGGAGAGGGGTTTGGCTTTTGGCAATGGTCTTGTATTTAAAGATTATTAATTGAAACAGGACCATAAAGTATTCTTTCATCCTTATCCAGATTCAGCATTTCAGCCTTATTAGATTTTCCTAGATTTTTTAATGCTCTTTCTTGGTTTTGATAGATTTTATACTGATTATCATCCATAATAATAGTTTCGACCCAAGTATGGTCTCTCTCCCCCATCATAACTGCTACACCTTGTTTGGGTATAACCCTATTACCAGTTTCAGAACAGGTAACACAAAAATTATAACCATAGGTTGTTAATCTTAATTCAGGCATTGGCCCCTCACAAAATTTGCAGGGTATCATTTTATATTCCATTTATGTGTGTATTTTATTGGGTAAATATACGAATAAGTATTGGGGGAACCAAGTTTTATACAACAGCTCTACCCTTCATGTTTTCCCAATCTCTGTTTTTTCGTACTTCATTGTTTTTAACATCAGTTGCTGATAACATAAGTGGGGTGATATTCAAATCTTTTGCTGAGGCTATTAAGGCTTTAACATCTTTAGGGAAACAATGACCCCCATACCCAAAATCCCCATCAGGACCGGGTACTGACCAATGTGATTTACCTAATCGTTCATCATACATAGCATATTCTATTACTTTATCATAATCAACATCTAATCCCTCACATATTTGATACATTTCATTAGCAAATGATACCTTGGTTGCTAGAAAGGAATTTGTAACGTATTTAATCATTTCAGCATATGTTGAATCTGTTTTGATAATGGATGCTTTAGGGAATACTTTAGCAAATATGGGTTTTAATTTAGTGGTGGATTTTCTAGGTCCCCCCAATATAATACGTGTTTGGTTTTCATAATCATTTACAGCGTTTGCTTCAGTTAGAAACTCAGGATTAAATACAATATCAAGTTTGGGGAATTGTTCATTCCATTTAGCTGTAGTACCTGGTGATACTGTTGATTTAATAACTACTGTTGTAGCTATGCCAAATTCAAATACACGTTTAATTGCTTTTTCAACTATATCTGTGTGGCAGCTTCCATCCTTATTCATAGGGGTTGGTAAACAAATAAATACAATATCGTTATTTAACACCTCTTGTTCAGATGAATTTGATAACATAGATTGGAGGTCATATGTTTTTATATTGTAATATTTTTTAAACTTTTGGTAAACTGCGTTACCAACAAAACCTTGTCCTATAATTCCAATATCCATACTATTAATTTTTCCAAAATGAGTAAATCCCTTTTTCTAATTCATATTTAGACCATATAAAACGTTCTCTCATAGGCTGTTCTTTAGCCCAATTCCACATTTCAGTTAAGCCCTCTTTTAGTGATGTTTTATGTTCAAAACCTAATATATCAACTGATTTTTGGTATGTTGGGATAGAATGTTTAACTTCGTGTCTCCCCTCTAAATAAACAATTTCCTCAGCACCTATTATTTCTTTTAATACTTCAGCTGCTTCTTTGATTGAATATTCATCAATACCCCCTAAATTAATTATTTCTTTACTAGCTTCAGGTCTTACAGCAGCATTCCATAGAGGTTCTAGTGAATCATCTATATAACTAAAGGCTCGGGTTTGTTCACCATCCCCAAATATAGTCATGGGCTCTCCATTCAAATGTTGGTACATCCAAATACCTAGTACATTTCTGTATTTATCCCAGATATTTTGTTTAATACCATAAACGTTATGAGGTCTAATAATACAATAATCTAAACCGTGTTGTTCATTAGCAATTTTAATATCCATTTCACAAGCATACTTAGCTACCCCATAAGGGTCAATTGGTGCCTGTTGTTGTGTTTCATCAAATACACCTCCATAACCATGACCATATACCGCTAAAGTTGACGTAAATACCAATCTTTTAACGTCGGTCTTGATACATTCATTGACTATGCGGGCTGTGGCCTTTAAGTTGTTATCATAGTTGAAACTACGTATAAAAGGAGATAAACCTTCGGCAGCATAAGCAGCGAAGTGAAAAACGTAATCGAATTTATTTACTTCAAAACAATTTTCAATAGGGTGGTCTATTAAATTCATTTGCCAAAATTCAACCTTAGGGTTAATATTTTCTTTAAACCCCCCACTTAAATCATCGATACCAACAACCTTATATTCAGGTTTGTTTTTTAAAATCCAATCTGCTAATCTACTACCTAATAAGCCTGCTACCCCTGTTATTAATACTGTTTTTTTCATTTTATTAATTCTAGTTGTTTAATAAATTCATCTATATTATTATCTTTACACATAATCGGAATTAGAGGTGCTAAAATTTTATCTTCTAGATTCCACCATTTTAATTCTAATAACTTTTTTATTTGAGAGTCATTGAATCTTTTTCTAATTACTACTTGAGGGTTACCTATTATAATTGAATAGTCTTCAATATCTTTAGCTATAACTGCTCTTGAACCAATTACAGATCCGTGGCCAATTGTAACACCGGAAAATATTTGAACATCCTCACCAATCCATACATCATTTCCAATTAAAATATCACCCTTAGAACCATCACCTCCAGAACCACTCTGGTATGGTGCTCCTTCTTCAGGAACGAATGGGAAAGTTGATGCCCATTTTGTATTATGATTACCACCTAACATTATATTAAGTTGACCTGCGAATGAACAATAATTTCCTATAAATAACTTTCTCCCTGATTCAAATGTTTGGACTCTTGCAGAACATATACCATAAGTACGATGGCCAAAATATATTTCAGGGTTTGATATACATTGTTTAAAACCATTAGGGTTTCCTTTTATTTCTCTAGTATCTCTTTCCAGTTTATTTTTATATTTTACTCCAATCCGTAAGTGGGCTCAACCAAGCTGTTTCCCCATGAGTTGAATAACCTGGTATTGGTGTTATTAATAGTTCATTTAATTGTCTTAATTCTAAAAACATTTGAAAATCATTTGGATGAGTACCATTAGTGTGTTTTCTTAATATAGGTTCTACCCGTTTTAATGTAGATACTTTAGCTGCAAACGTCATCGTAGTAGAGTTAGTTATTTTAAAATGTACAGAATCTGTCTTGTATACCCTAGTATCTTCAGCCCCACCTTCACAATATGGGTTACCACCTTGTTCTGGTCCCATATATTTGTCTGGATGGTCGTATAATGAGACAAATGATGCTCCTAATTCAAATGCTTCTTTTAAGATTTTTAATGAATTTGGTTTGTGTAAATAATCATTTTCTAGAAAATAAATAATTTCATCATCATCAAAAGTTAAAGCTTTATCTAATGCTAAATTAAAGGTTGCTGCTCCATTACCCTTACTTACATATTCTACACCATCTTTTGTAATGTATTTTTGTATCATATCATTAGTCTCGGGTGAGGTATTATCTGCTATAACATGAAAAATAGCCCCCTCAAGAACTTCTGTAGCATTTGCTAAACAATTTTCATTAGTGATATAATCGGGTTTTTCTTTATTGTAACCATTATCGCTAACTCTGTATATTACTCTCATTTACGTTTTATAATTGTAAATCCATTATTATTTTCAAACCTTTCAACTAGCTCCCAAACCTTATCATTTTCTGATATAAATTCAGTAATAGCGTCCCATAATCCTTTACCAGGTGTTAAATTACCTACCCATCTATGGTCTGAAGTTGTAGGTTCACTTTTGTGGGCATAAGTAGTTGTATCGTGAAAACAAATATACTTCCTTGCCTTGTTAGAGTGTAATCTTAATTCTTCTTTTAATTGATCATAACAGTGCCAAGTATCAATAAATAATAAATCGGTTTCATTAATTTCAATACCACATACATCTGCTTCTATAAATTTAAATTTAAGGTTATAGGATTTAGCTGTATCCTCTACATCTTTAATAGGATCCTTTCCCTCCCCTAACCAATATTTAGGATTATAAAGATCATAAGAAATTAACCCATCTTTAGGTGCTCCCCCTAACCAAGCCCAAGTTGATACTACGGTTCTAACCCCCATTTCAGTTATATGGTCACATTCTTGTGCTAATTGTACAATAACGGGAATATGTTGGTTAATATCGGATGGTACTGTGTAAATTTGGTTAACTTTTTGTTCTAAATCGTGTATCATAATTTCTAATTGAATTTAATTCCTTTTATAGTTATACCGTGTTTTGGGTTGTGGGAGTTATTCTTAAATAATTGTGGTGGAATGCCCCATTTGTACATAAAGGTTTGGGCTGCTGGGTTTTCTGATGCTTTAAATCTATCACCCTCTTTACCATTTTTAGTAGCTGAGCTGCCAAAATGATATAAATGTGCTTCGAGTGTTCTGGTAAAACTTAAACCAATTAAATCTAATTTTAAAAAGAAATCCCAATCACAAATAAATGGAGATTGGTACATTGTGTCAAAACCCCCAACAGCCATATAGTATTTTTTGTACATAGCGAATGGGAATATTCCCCCTCCATTTGTCATTTCTTTTTTTCTAATTGAAGCCTCATATTTAATAAACTCATCATATTTAAATTCATTTGGGGTACGACCTAAGTCTTTCACTGGGAAGTTAAATATACCGGGGCCAGTAGGTTCAATTTGATTCAATGTTAATACCGTTCTTTCACTAAAATCAGATTCAATTTCCAAATCAAAATCTTTACAAAAAACATTATCATCATTAACAATAAATATTTTTTCATTAGTAGCATTCATTACACCTAAGTTAAGTGCCATTTGCATACCTTGGTTTTCACCTAAGTCTAAAATACTAATACTATCTTTGTATTTATCTAAAACCGACTGACTTTCTTCTATAAAACCATCTACAGCAACTATAATTTGGTTTTTGTTGTGTTGCTGTTCAATACATGACTTTAAACATATATCTAAGTATTCTGGATTTCGATATGTTGGTATAATTATACTAATCATAATGTGTTATAATAATTATTTTGTTTTTCTTGACGTTTAATATCTTTAGGGTGATATAAAGCATATTTTTCTTCAAGAGGTAACATACCGTGTGTTTTATATCCCTCTAACACCTCATGTACTTTATTAACCCATTTAATGTCTGGGGTGTTTCTGTATATTCTCATTTGGTGATCGGGCCAATTAACCCATCCTTTCTCATTTACATTCCATCCCCATTTTTGCACATGGTGTAATCCTAAGTTAGAAACAGTATTTACTCTAGGTACTCTAAACATATCAACTTCGGGGTTTGTTTCTAATAATGATGGTAGATTTTCTATAAGATATCCATTTGGTATCTCATCCGCATCTATATTAAAGATATAATCCCCTTTACAAGATCTAGTTAACATATTTTTCCAATCTGCAAAGTGATTATTAAAAGGTTGTTCTAAAAGAGTAATATAATCATTATAACTTAATTTATGTAAGTATCCTAATAGTTCGGATGTTGGGTCATTTTTAGATAAATCAACTAATACTACAATTTCATCTTGTTGTCTTTTATCATTTAAAAGTAATGTAAGGAGTCTCTGTATTTCAAGAAACTCATCACATACTGTAAGGGCATAAGAAATTTTCATAGTTTATTCTGGTAATACCCCAATATACGAAAGAGCACCCATATAATCACGTTCTTCAAAACGCTTTATAGTAGTCATATCGGGTTTAGTTTTTTTCTTGTATTTTTCTTGGTCTTCCTCACTTAATTCAGAAGACTTTACGGCAGCCCATTTCCACGAGTTTTTACTAGTACCTTCAGCGAACACCATCCCACCTTCAACATTAACACTATTTGGTAACCATACTAATCCGGTTTTTTCATCTGTCCAAGCTAAATCTTTATAAATCTCAGGGAGTAATTCAAATTGTTCTTTGTAAAAATCTGTATCGGGTTTCATTAGAGTATTAGTCCAATACCCGCAAGATAAACTGTAGAAGTTAGTAATATCTTTACTTACTTCTATCTTATAACATAAGTCGCCACCTGATTTAGGGCACTGTATAATTTCGTCGTATTGCATAATTTATAATTTTGGTGTTTGTAAATTTGGTAGATTCAGTTTGATTTCTTTAGGAAATTTAGGGACATTTTTAAGTGTTTCACCTATTAATTGTTTCATGGATTCCCAATCAAAATTTGATTTAATTTTAAAACCTTGTTTTTTACCTCCAACAAGATAATCTTTATACTTGCTTTTCATATCTCTAAAAGCATCAATTGCATTTTTAGAACCTACTTGAAACCATTTTGTTTCAGGTAATAACCATTTATTAGCGGCTGAAGGGTGAACGTTTTCTAGATTCCCCGGTAGTACTATACAATTGTTGTAATCTATAAAATCCATATGTCCTGACCAACCTGAAACTATTAATGGTTTTTTAGATAAACAAAATTCAGATAAAGGTCTACCATATCCCTCTCCTTTGGTTAATGAAACCATTGCTTTTACCTTAGGATGATTATATAATTCATTCATTTGGGCATCTGGGAGGTTACCATTTAAAAGATATACATTTGGGAGTTTATCAGTCTTCTTATAATATTTTTTAATTATATTAATCTTATCTAAAAGAGCTTCTCTGCCTATATAACTATTTCTTCCAGTAGATGCCTTTAGAATCAATGCCGGAGGGTTTGGGGTATTCTTAAAAGCATCAAAGAAATATTTAATTGTTGCTCCTACATTTTTCCTATCGTGTCCATAATCTCCTTGCATCCAATGACCCACAAATAAGAAACAAAATGGTTCTTTAATTGAACTTAAATCTAAACTTATTTCGTCTTTATTAGATAAATGTTTATAAACATCTAGATTTACACCTTCAAATATAGTATAAATAGGTTTTTCTAATTTAGTAAAACCCATTGGTTGATGTGTTTGAGGGTGTTTCCTTTCAAAATTAACTGATTGAAATACCCCTTTACTATGTTCAGATGAAACCCAATTCATATCCATTCTATTTAAACCTTCAACCCATCCTGGATCACATCCTGTACTTTCAATTCCAGCTGTGCACCCAATATTATATTTACCTATAGGGTTAAATTCGTTTGGAATAGTGATTTGCATCCAAACATCGGGTTTTTCTGTTAACTGTTGGATGGCAATGTCCCATAGGAATTTCCATTCTTCATGGTCTTGACAGAAGTTAGTAGGGGTATCACCCCATCTTTGAGGTAAAAGTTTAACATCATATTGATCTAATTCAATAATGGCTTTAATTACATCTCTGGAACGTGCTCCATATCCACTATAAGTGTCAAATGGGCAACTTATTACAAAACTTGGTTTATTCATTAGTATACTAATTTATGATTTAAAAATTTTCCTTTTTGTTCAGTAGCATTGATTATTTCATAATCCTTTCGTGGTTGCCATACTTTAAATAAGGCATCAAAGGCTTCCATTACTCTATTTGCTTGGTGTTTAGCTGTAAATCCTGCTTCATCACTCAAAGCCCATTCTCTACCCTTTAATCCTCTAGCTTTACGTTCTTCACGACTTAAATTATAAATTTCTTTATATCTATCGGCAGCATCTTCCCAAGCACATCTATCATCATAGATATAAGGTGTTGGAGGTGATCCTTGTATTGATCTTGAAGTTGGGTATACGGGGAAAGCCCATTCACCATGTTTTTTATATGTACCTCTATGATTAGAAGGAATATCAGCACTTGGTTCAAACCATTTACCATTTTCATCTTCAAATCTCATTTGATCTTGCATTCCACCTGTTACGTTGGCTATGATAGGTGTACCGGCTAACATAGCTTCAGTTATTGTTAATCCCCACCCTTCATTAGATGTTAATAATACTTGAGCATCCGCTATATTATAAAGGAAATTTAAACCTTTTCTATCAAGTTTTTGGGTTGAAAAGATAATACACTTTTCATATTTTTCCCCAAAAAGATACTCTGCAACTTTATTTAAATCGGTTCCATGATCGGTAACAATTTCAGTATGAAGTATAAATCTACATTTTAATGCTTCTTCCCCAGGTAGTGAATCTAAAAATGCTCTAAAAGCTACCATAGCATCTGGGATTTGTTTTCTACGAATATTTCTTGAATTAAAGAATAATATAAAATTTACTTCGCTATCGAGTGAAATTTTACTTTTTCTAAAAGCCATCATTTCATTATACAATTCGTGATCCTTAGTAATAGGGAAATAATGAGTAGAATCTAAACCATGAGGTACATATCTAAATACTTTTTTACTTGTATCTACATCAGCTAATACTAATTTATTAATATTAACAGTTTGTTTAGAGATACCCATTAATAAATCACACGCCTCATAATAAGGTTGGTTATATCTAGGTGCGGGGTAATCATCCCATATATTAAGATAAGCTATAGGTGCTAATTTTCTTAGTTGATCTTCCATATTAAAGATATGTATAAAATATCTTGGATCTGTGATCAACATTATAGCATCTGGTTTTTCTAAATTAAATATATTTTGGATTTCCTGTGTATCTCCATACCCATTAACACAATATAAGAAGGTAGATGCGTCTTCAATACCAGCATGTTTTGAAGTATCAGCACTTATATCTAATCTTTTTCCTTTTTCAGGGTGATTTATTGCTCCAGCAACATTAACCCAATTAAAATGGTGGGAGGTAGCTATAACAATTTCCTTAGCAACAGTAGCTACACCTGAGTGTACTCTAATATCATCACAAACAAGCATTATTTTTTTTCGCTTATCTTTAGGTAAATATTCAAAACTTTTATTCATCTTTTTTTTTTTATAGTTCAATATTAGATTGGTTTGTTACTTGTCGTCTAAAATCTTCATCTGTAAGGTACAAAAAAATAGCTCGGTCGGCAAGCTTTTGGAAACTAAACTTTCTTTTGACACATTCTATTTTAAAATTTTCAAATAAATCACTTTGAACTTTAACACTCGTTAGTGTCATTGGGTTTTTTTGGTTTGACATAATATTTATTTTTAATAACGTTTATTGGTAATACATATATACAAGAGGTTAGTAGATTATTCCTTCCCCACAATGTTTTGTGTTTAGATAAGGGCAAAATGTACATCCAAACTTAGTGGGTTGTGTTAAATATTCTTTTTCAATTATTTCTCCACTTGGTTTAAAGCAATTACTAATAAAATCCATAACTAAATCTTCAGAGTAATTTAATGATCTTTTACTGTCTAAAGGTTTAAAAGTTTGTATTCTGCTTACGGGGTACCCATTGTCAATAGACCATTGATTCAATTTTCTTTTTAAAATAAAGAATTCTACTTCAATTTTATCTAAGGGGATATTATACTGTTCAGAAAAATATCGTTTATATAGGAGTAATTGGGCATGAACTATTTTATCTTTTTTTTTATAATCTCCCCACGACTTGGTTGACGTTTTGATATCTATAATCTTAAATGTATCTGTTGGTTCATGATACATGACAATATCTAAATACCCCATGTATAATACGTTACTATACATTTTATTTGGTGCTACTACGATTGGTATTTCACAACCTACTAAATGGTAACCACGTTTACTAAAATATGAACTACGTTTTTTCTTAAACCAATTTAAGATACCTACCCCATCTTCAAAAAACTCCCGCATCTCAGTAGATGATGAAAAGTGTTCTGATTTATTTGATTTATATTGCTTTTGATACTCAGCAATAAATTTTTCCTGGAATGTGTCTTCTATATTAATTTCTCTATCAGCATGTGCTGCTGATTTTTCATACATTACATCTAAATAATGTTGTATTACTTCGTGGATGGCTGTTCCAAAAACAGTATGAATGGAGGAAGTAAAGCGTTTAATTTTATCCTTATATTGTAGTTTCCAACGGTGAGGACATCCCCTAAAAATGGACATCTGTGAATACGAGATGTTTTTTTGGTAAGCATAATTAACCTCTGTAGGGCGGTTATTACGTATTTCCTTTATTATTTTTGGGGTTTTCTTTGCCAAACTATTTTTTCCATTTATTTCGACCAACCAAAAGACCGATTATTCCATAATTAGCAATATCAATGAATGTATCTTCCATACCTTCGTCTTTAACGTAATTTTTTCCACTTACCACTAGATTTCTTAAACGGTTGATTTTATCGGTTAATCTAATGGTTAACCCAGTTAACGAGAACTTCTTGTCATCGCTATTATTAACGATATCTCCGCCTAAAGTAATATTATTTAAACCGTAATCGAGCATCTTTTTAGCAAATAACTCGTATTGTTCTTCTTGTATAATACTAAATTCAGTTGATAACTCAGGATATTCTTCTTCAAAGGTAGTTATGATTTGATTTATTTCATCATCCATATATACTTTAATTTTTTTTGAATTTTTTAAAATACCGGATTTGGCATTCATAATTTCTCTATCGCTCATAGTTTTATTTTTATCAAATTTTTCTTGATTATCCCAATAATAGTCTGTAGTGCTACCCATTTAATTGTCCTTTAGTATTAAAATATTTATCTAATGTTGATATCCTATCATCCGCATCCACTAACATTATAAGTGCTTCTTCAGCATTCTTATAAAAGTCTCCGGTTGAATGGTCTCCAATTCCAACTGCTTGGTTACCTAATAAATCAAGTGATAATAGGGCTTTTGCTCTATCTGCTTGTGCAGATAAACGTAACATATTTACTAATTTGTTCATTTTAATAATGGTTTTATTTCTTTCGTATTTAATCCTCTATTCGATAATATACGACTAATTTGTGTGGTATCCAACAAACTTATGGATTCTTTTGCTTCTCTACTTGAACATTTAAGATGGTCTCGCAAATGTTCTATTAATTCCTTGTTTGGTTCCTTAGTTTTAGATTTAATATATTTATTCCATTTATTATTTTTAGGTATAAATTCTTTATAAACATTATAAATCATTACTTTTTCTTGTGGGGGTAATTCCTGAACATAGTTTACAACTTCTATAAAATCCGGGTTCTGACTCATAAACTTATGGATCATATAGCTATTCCAAACTTCCCAGTCTTTGTCTGTAAAAGACTCAACTGGGGGTTTAGTATTATTAATACATTTAATCCAATCAAAGATACTATTCATTTAGCAAAGTTCATCTTTAAGTTCTTCTCTAAGTTCTAATGGAAGACCTTCTCCTAAAATTTTATTATTTGTAGGGTCAAAGAAAACGGGAATGGGCATAATAGCATCATTTTCTGTACCTGCTATAAATTTAGAAATTCTTCTTAAAATAATTCCGGATTGGAATAAACTTTTACCTTCTGAATTAGTAATACCTGTGGTATTTTTTAGATCGATTTGGGGTTGTTGTAATTGTGGGTCTTGCATAATTATTTGTTATTTATTATTTGTGAAATTAGAGATGAAGCGTTTATCTCCTTGTCGATACGAAAATTTGCTTTATATTGGTGTTCGTTAATTAAAATAGCAATGGTACCCTCTCTATTAGGTGCATATTCAGATGCTCTTTCATATAATGATCTAAATAGTTCATCAAAGTCATTAACATTAGCATCTGCTATAATTTGACGGATAGTCTTAAAATCAGGTTTTAATGTTAATTCATTAATAACTTGGTCTATATAATTGGATGATACCAGTAATGATTGGTCTAGTTTTAGTTGATTGTCTAACGTGGATAACTGTATAGTATTGATACATTTACGCATGTCAGGATAATATTGATTAACTAATGGTACTAAATCCTTTATATCATATTTTATTGATTCTTGATCTAAAATCCAAGATAAATGTCTAGCTACATCTTGTTTAGTTGGAGGTATAATTTTAAGTACTTGACATCTTGATTGTAAAGGATCAATAATACGTTCTACGAAATTACAAGTCATAATAAAACGAGTTGTACGTGAAAATGTCTCAATAATGTTACGAAGTGAAGCCTGAGCTTGTATGGTAAGAAAATCAGCTTCATCTAAAATAACAACCTTGATAGGCTCAAATGAAATTGTACTAGCAAATCCTTGTACTTTATCTCTAATAGTTTCAATACCTCTTTCATCTGAGGCGTTAATAATAAGGGAATCGCAGTCTAAATTATGTACTATCAATTTGGCTAGTGTGGTTTTTCCTGAACCTGCTGGACCATAAAAAAGCATATTAATTATATCATTTCGGTCAAGAAATTGTTGTATGGTTTTTTTAAGGTTATCATTACCAACAAACTTATCAAGTGTTGTAGGGCGATATTTCTCGTTTAATAAACTATTCTCAGTACTAATACTCGCCATAAATACTAAATTTTTGCTCTTCTGGTATTGTTACTTTAACTTCTTCAGCATTAATAGCATATAGTTCTCCCTTTAGAGGTGCTAATCTGTATTCTCCTCTGAATCCAGTTTTTGTCATATAAGCTTCTAATGTATCTGTTAATGTTTTATGTATTGGACCGTTGGGTTCATTTGCAATTAATCTCCATTTATCTCCAGGTGGTACTCTTCTTGCGATTAAAATATTAGTTTCTTCGATTTTTGTATTTTGTTTTTCCATGTGTATAATATACGAAAAATAAATGGGGGAAACAAGTTCCCCCTATTAAGTTGTTTTTAAAAAGCACCAGGTCCTTCCTGTGCTTGTCTCATTCTTTCATTTTGTGATTTTTTATCTTGAGTTAAAGTACATTCTGTTAGTAATACAGTCCCAGCAACAGATGATGCGTTTTCTAATGCTAATCTTGTTACTTTTGTAGGATCTATAATTCCTGAGTCTTTAAAATTTTCAATTTGTCCAGTTTTAAGATTATATGATTCCCATATAGCATTATTTTTCATAATATCACGAGCTAAAATATATGAATCTGTTTCTTCAATCCCCGCATTTTTTAGAATTTGTTGAAAAGGAGAACCACAGGCTTCATAAACGATTTTTCCTCCTCTAGTATTTACATTTATACCTTCACGTGCCGATAATAATGCTTTACCACCTCCGGGAACAATACCTTCTTCAATAGCGGCTTTGGTAGCATGTAAGGCATCATCTACACGGTCTTTTTTCTCTCTCATTTCAGTTTCAGTATTACCACCAACGTGAATAATAGCAACGCCCCCAACAAATTTTGCTAATCTATTTTGTAATTGCTCTTTTTCAAATGGAGTTGTTGATTTATCAATTTGTTGAGTTAATTCTTCAATACGAGTTTCGATAGACTCAACTGTTCCTTTACCATCTACAATAGTTGTTTGGTCTTTGGTTACTGTTACTTTTCTGGCTTCACCAAACCAATCCCAACTAAACTTATCAAGTTTCATTCCTTTATCTTTGCTGAATACAACACCACCGGTAGTGATTGCAATATCTTCAAGGACTAATTTACGTCTTTCCCCGAAATCAGGAGATTTAACAGCACATACATTAACTGTTCCTCTCATTTTATTTACAATAAGAGTAGCTAAAGCTTCGTTATCAATATCTTCAGCAATAATCAAAAGGGATTTACCTTGAGCCGATACTGCTTCTAAAATTGGTAATAATTCCTTTACTGTATTTAGTCTTTGGTCTAAAATTAAAATTGCAGGATTATCTAATGTAGATGACATTGTATTATTATCTGTTACAAAGTATGGAGATTTATAACCTCTATCAAATTGCATACCTTCTACTGTTTCTAAAAATGTTTCACCAGTTCTAGATTCTTCAATATGTACTACACCCTCTAAACCTACTTTATCAATCGCTTGAGCAATTAACTTTCCAGTTTCTGTATCATTATTTGAAGATATACTTGCTACTTGTTCTAATTGCTCATCACCTGAAATATCTTCGGATATTGAAGATTTTAGATTTTCAATTACTTGTTTAACTGCGGTATCAATGTCTCTTTTGATTTGTACTGCATTTTCACCATTATCTAATGCTGAAATTCCTTGGTTAATCATTTCTCGAGCTAATAGGGTAGAGGTAGTAGTTCCATCACCTACTTTTTCAGCTGTTTTAACTGCTGCTTGTTTAATAAGTAAAACACCTAATTCTTCACTAGGGTCCTCTAAAACAAATGAATTAGCTACAGTTACACCATCTTTTGTAGATTGTGGGGCTTCGTTTATTCCTTTAAATATAACTACATTTCTACCATTAGGTCCTAGGGTTGATACTACAGCATCAGCTAATTTATCAATTCCTACTTTTAATTTTGTTCTGGCATCTTTGCCAAAATGTATTTGGTTTTCCATATTAATTTTTATTTTCTTGTTCTGTTAATCTTCTTCTATTAGCCCTAATATCTGGTTCTCGGGCCCAACATAATATTCTTCTCCATTATATGGTAATTTTGTAAAGCCTTGTGTAGGTAATACTACTTTATCTCCTACTTTTAATTGAGTTGGAATTCTAACCCCTGAGAAGGAAAAATTACCTTCACCTACTGATATAACTTCTCCAAAGGTGTTTGTATCTTTCCCCATATCTGGGACTATAATATTCCCATATATAGTTTCTTCAGCCTCTATAGGCTTTACGATACATGCATTATAAATTGCTTTAATTTTCATTGTTTTTGTTTTTGTTTTTGTTTTTGTTTTTGTTTTTGTTTTTTTTATAAATTGATTGTTTGTGTATTTCGTTATATTCATCAGTGTATGATTGAATTTGGTCAGCTACTTTTTTGTATTCTGTTATGAAGTCATCTAAACTATTATAATCATCCATATCACATTTTAATTTGGAGATTTTGTTTAATGCTTGACCCATATTTGAAACATAATATAGTGATTTCTCATAAGTTTTACTTTTCCCTTTACTTCTAAAGTGAGATGAGTCAGATGTTACCATTTGTTTAATAGTGTAACTATACTCGTCTTTTGTGATAAAAAACGGTTCTAGTCTAGGATCTCGAATAGTTTGAATTGATTTTCTTTTTTTAGGTAATTTGGCTTCTATCATATATATAACTTTTTATTTGACCATAATATACGAAAAAAACATTGCTAGGACACGTTTTTTTGCAATAACTTTTATTTAATTTTAATTGATTTTGGTTTAGCTTCTTCAGCTAGTGGAATAAAAATCTCTAATAGTCCATCTGTTAAGGATGCATCTGTTTGTGATAAATCAAACTTAGGTGCAATCTTATATCTTAAATCAAATGATTTTTTAGACAACCCATTATAAATCATACCTTCATGAAATACTTCATCATGGGGTTTATTATAAGTGATTTTTAAAACATCTCCCTCGATATCAATAATGACGTCTTTTTTGGTCAGCCCAGTACAGGCAACTTCAAAATGAAGTCCTATATCATCATAAAAGATATTTAATGGATGTGGTTGTTTGGAATTTAATGCTGGTGCAAATTGATCTCCAACATTGAAGTGGTTTTTGAAAAGAATGTCGAAAGGACTTAGGTGTCTTTCAAGTAATTGTAATGTACTCATATCATTTAGTTTTTGTGAGGCCGAAGCTCTCGGTTAATTTAATTTAAACATAACACGTGCCCTAGCTAAATGTTTTGTTCTATTATACATATATAATATAATAAGGAAAAATACATCCCCCTAATTATTTTTTATTCTACGTCAAAGAAGAATAGTTGAAACAATCTTGATGAATTAATATCCCAACCAAAATATACAGGAGCTGCATGGATTAATCTAGCATCCCAAATAACTATTCTATTGAAAATGTTTCCTACTTCGTCTACTTTAACATATGGGGTTGAATCTACAAAAGTATGTTGATTAAAAGCCTCCATTATATTTTCTTCACCACCTCTTAACTTAGTTGCTTTATGCATATAAAAACAGGTCCCAGATTCTGTAGGGGCATCTGGAGTTAGGTAAACAGCGGCTGCATATTGTTGTGAATCGCAGTGGTATACAGGTTTAATTCCTGCTTTACTTGACTGGAATCTACCATTCATTTCATAATCTTCCCATTTAGTAATGGTTTTATTCATTATACCCTCTATTTTTTCTTTTACACCTTCAAAAAAGAATTGTTTCCTAGTTCTTAACCCCAAATACCCAGGATCATCGTGGTACCATTGCATTAAAGCAAAATCTCTAACCTCCTCGGGGTTATTATAAAAGTTTTCAGCTACCCAAAATCTATTATTAGGTAAGGGGTTTGCACTAAATTGGTTGCTATTTATATAACCATATTCAGTTTGGGGGGATGAATCAAAATACTTGTTTTTCATAATTTTATTCTTGTCTACCTATGTAGTAGGTACTGTTAATATTATCTGATATAAATATAAATTTAGCCATACCTTTTGAAGATAATTTAAAATATGCTACATCCATATCTTTATTAGCACTCAATATTTCTTTAAATAGGTTTGAATCGAAGGGCATAGGTTGATCTAAAAAGGCTTCATCAATTACACCCCCAATTCGGTATGTAATTTTATTAGAGTAATTACTACCATCCCCAAATACAAATTCACTAGTTAAGTTATTATCTATGTCTCTAGTTGATTTTATATTTAAAAAATCATAATCTGACAAAGCATTTTTTGCTTTAATTAAATTATCTATATCTGTTGGTGATAATCCTAATTCCATTTCCCACGTTTCCGGATCTTTATACCATTTGGTTTTAGGTATTACTAGAGGGTCTGAAAGTGAATAGCTTAAATCAAATCCTTCATCTGCTATATTTAATTTATTAGATAGGGCTCCTTGAGAATCCAAAGTTAATAATAAATCCCCTGTAGTTATAGATAATAATTTTGATAATTTATGGGTATCAAATATTCCTATTTCTTTATCTTCTAAGTCAAAATTATTTAATTCTATTTTACATACTCTTCCGGATTCTCCGGCGTATACTGTTAAAGTATTACCCTCAATCCTCCATTTTACAGCATTAAATCTCCCGTTTAAATAATATTTAGAAATGAAAGATTGTAATAAATTTTTATTTATCATTGTTTTTTATTTTAAATTTCATAAGAATCAAAAGCATTAACATAAGGGTTCAAATCTAAAGACCAAGAGAGATCGTTGAAAAAACCAGTTAATTTATTTAATAATATAGTATCAAATATTCTCTTCCTATCAGCAAATAATGTTAAGAATTCTACTATTTTATCAGGCATATCATACTCTAAAAATGCTAAACCCTCTATTTTATATGGATTATCTTTTAAGTAAATCCATTTTACTTTATCAGTAAATGTAATTAGGTTATGATTTTTTTCTAAACCCCACAATCTTAATAAATCATTATACCTAACTGCTGCTCTAACAGGTGCCGGTGCTCCTTTTCTTAATTCACTAAACACTTCTCCGGGTCTAGGGTCTCTAATAATATAACCTGATAACTTTTCTTCCCCTTCTACTCGGTGTTTGTATACCTTCCTTAATTGTTTAACTGAAGTTGGGTTTCCTAATTTTTGTAAAGGTATGGAACCATCTAATATTTGTTTTTTGAATATTTTAATTTGATCTATAATGCTTTCCTTTTCTTTACCTTTTAGTACCTGTTGAAGTATATCGTTGAAAAACTCCCCTAAAATAGGTGGGAAATTAGCCTTCATAAACTCTAGACCTTTAATATCTAATGTTTCTTTTTCAATACCCTCCTGTTTTGTAATCCATTGTGCATAACGTCTTGTTGCTCTAAAATAAGCTGAACGAATAACACATTCAGTTTTCATTTCAAGTCTATGTTCTGTAACATTAAACGCTTCACGTGCCAACCTATCATAATCCTCGTTAATTACATCTTGGTACTTTAATGCTACTTTTTCTAAGATGTCATCTTTTTTCTTAGCATCAAATGATTCAAAATCTGGGTATAAGTAAAGTAATAAGGGTTCAGCATTAAGATAGACTGAATCCGTATCCATATAAGCACAGTAATTCTCATCATCCTCTCCACAAATCCACCAGGGTGTATCTTCTATATGTTTCATTTATAGTCTTTAATTTCTACTAAATGTGAATTAGTTAATTGGTTTATACGAGTTTTAACTTCACTCCTTTTATCATTATTAATATACATAGAACGAGCCAGTTCTACAAATTCTTTGTCAAATCTCTTCGCCTCTTCGCAATCTCTTATCCAATTTTCTATATCCCAAAGTTCGCCATTAATTTTTGCTAGTTCAAGATAATGATTTTGAAGTTGACCATCATTTTTTTCAAATAATTCTACAATTGTGGGATTTAGTGTATTAAATTCTTTTTTAATATTAACTAACTTTTCTTCATCTTCAACTCTAAGTAGTTTTAACTCTAAAATTGAAATTTTGTCTAATAATTCTCCGTTTGATATTTCTACTAACATATTTTAAAATGTTTTCTCGGTGGATATGGGTTGGGAGGTTTTAGGTGGGTTACCTTCTGAATCTAAATCCGTTCTTTCAATTTTAAGAACTTTATATTGTTTTCCTTTTAAAGTAAATGACCCCCCTTGTTGAAGCATTTTTTTAAAGAAGATTTCTTGGTTTTCATTCCAAGTTTCGCTAATTTCAATTAATTCATCCTTTGTTGGGATTTTACCATCAACTGAAATGGTAGCACTTGATCTGATTGATTGTTTTTTTAGTGTCATATTTTTAATTTTTATATACCATAAGGTCTAGGACTAATATTTCTTTCAATTTTAGGGTCATTAGATTCTTCTGAGTATCCTTTATTTGTTTCTAATTTTAGTTGTAATTCTCCCTTTATTACTTTATTCATGTGGAGGTTTGCTGCTAAAGCAGATTCCTGTATAATTCTGTGACCCGATAGTGTAATGGCTTCACTCAAAATAGCATCATTCATCCCATATCTAAAATTAGGGAGAGCAGTTGCACCATATAAACTATTTAGTAAAATTTTCATTGTATACTGCATTAAATGGTTGTATTCACCTAATTCAGTATTTCCTGATTTGTATGCTTTTTTCATACGTCCTTTATATAAAACACGTTCATCAAACCATTTACTTAAAATAGCAGATAAAGTTGAAGTTCGGTTAGTAGAGAAAAATGAACCATTTGCTGATACTGCATATTTACCTTTTATTACGGCCTTAATTATCTTACCTACTTCCCAATATTCTTGTAATCCTTTGGTGTTTTCAAATCTTACTTTAGATTTGGGGTCCATTTCTTTTAAGTCATTTAAACCTAAGCGATTATTTCTATCGTCAGCATCTATAATTCTCCCTACATAAGTTTCTCTACCTATGTTTATAGTCATAATAATTGAAGGGTATAGTGATGTTAAATCTTCATCAAACATATACTTATAAAGTCCAGCTTTAGGACAAAAAAGATAACCACCAGCATATCCCTCTTTTTTTCTAGGGTGAATTTCTTTATTATTAGGTATAATACCTTGACCTAGCAAATAAGCTGATATGGCCCCATCTTGAGTAATACTATTAGAATAAACCTCACTATAATTATGTTTCCCTTTATGTGCTAAGTTTTTTGTTAATGCTAAGTATTGGAGTTTTTCATCTAATTTTTGTAAAATTTCAACATCTCTAAAGTTATACTCAACAAATTTATTAATATCATCTGTGTATAAATCGTTTAAATTACCATCGTATTCAATTTTATTTATCCCAGCATATTTTTCTCCAATAGAATCTAATTTCCAAGATGGTTCATCCTTAAAACTATATTTTCTATGAAGTCTCATATAATCTAAAGATTCAATACCAACTATATCTACAGACATTCCATCCTTCCAAAACCACTTACTATATTTTTTAGATTTTACAGGTTCATATATTTTACCATAAAGTGGAGACATTTGGTCTGCTACATCTTTACCACAAACATTACAAATTCTAAAATAGGTATAAGGATTATCAAAATAATCACTATTATATCCTATTAAAATATCTGGTTGTATTTGTTGGATAATCTCAACCCAATATAGCAATAATTTAGCTTCAGTTTTAAACGGTATAACTTTTTTGTAAGATTCAGTATCTTCTTTTACTTGACCTTTAGGGTCTAAGATTAAACAACCCCAGCTGTCCGACTGTTTATGCCAAAATGCTATTGAAGTAATGGGCATTGGTGCTCTTTCAATATATTCCTCAGTTAAAGCTCCTCCTATTTCACATTCAATATCATAAAATAATTCTTGATGGCCTGTAGATGGTTCATCATTAGTACCATAAGTTTCAATTAGGTACTTTTGATGTAGCTTCATATCATGAAAATGAAGATTAGAAGTATTATTTTCAGGTTTATTCCTGTTATAATACCAATTAGAAACTGGTCTTAGTTTTTCACCATTTAATCCTCTACAAGTATAGCTTTCTTCATCTTCTACATAAGCAAAATTTTCATAAGGAACCATTTTATGACCTCCATCTGATTCCCATATATGCATTTCCCATACATTAGGTAATCCTTTTCTATACTTATTTCCTACGTAACATTTTTTGTACATATATAACCTTATTACTTTTTTTTCTATTTTCTATAACTTCCATTGGCTGAGTATTCGTATAATGAAAACTACCACCTTTACTTAATGGATGAATATGATCTATTTCCCAATAGGTACCATGGTTTTCCCATGTCATATTATCATCCCATTGTTGCTCTAAATATACGACCCATTCTTTGATAGAACAACCAAGAAAATCAATTGTTTTATCTTGATTGCCTTTTTTTAGATATTGATTAACTCTACTTCTAAGTTGATGTAATAACCTATATTCAGGATCGTTTCTATAACGTTTCATCCTATAAGCTGAATCATATTCTTGGCTATACCATCTATAATTATCCTTTCTCTTATAATGAGTTTTGTGGCATTCTTTACAAGTGTATTGAAAACCTCTAACATTAGATTTATTTCTATAAAAAAATTCTGTTGTTAAAGGTTTTTCAACCTTACATTTGGGACAAGTTTGCATATTATATTTTATTATACATATGTAAAGCGTTCCCCCTTCGTTCCCTCTAGATGCCTAAATGTTGTTGTAGTTTACACTTTATAATTTCTTCATCTGTAAAGAACTGGTGTAAATCGGGTCTGAAATAATTGATTGACTTCATCACTTTACGATCTGATGTTCTATATACTACGAATCTGTCCTCGACTTTCTCATAATGGCATATGACAGAGAGTTCTTCACTTCTTTGGGCGACAGTCGCCACGGCTTCTTCTTCAGTCGCGCAAGACTTTGACATATTACTTGCTTGTACTTCTTGATAGGCTGGCCATACCTTATCTTTAAGACCATGTAACATAGTGGCGTTGCCAGTGGCAACGTAAGCAAGATCACAAATAGCATCCAAAACTTCCACGATGTCTCCGTTTTCGCAAGCTTGTCTATATTCTTCGAGTTCCTCAAGTACAAAGTCGTATACAAATTGCCACTCCTTTTTTTCTGGTATTGTTGGTTCATAAGCATTTGATTTTCCGAACGTGCGATTAAAAATTTCTACTTCATCGACGAAAGGGACGGGGTTAATAATTGTGTTCCCGTCCACTTCACTCCAGTTGCCCTTATTTTTAGGAAATAAACTTAATTGGTCACTCATTAAGATATAATTTTAATAATTTTTGTTTTTACAACTTTCTCAACTGAGAAATTACTTTCCCCTTCAAAGTCTTTATACACTTTAGATTCTGCATCTGTTGGTGATACTGCTTCTACTAAATATTTTTCCGTTACTTTTTGGATTTTACCACTTTCGTGTTCCACTACTAACTTTACGTCTACTTGCCAATAATTCATAATTTATTTGCTTTCAGCAACTGATGCTTTTTTATAATCAGTGATTACTTTTTTAATAGCTTGTGCTGCTCTTCTTGCTTTTGCTTGGCTAACTTTTGTTGTTCCATTGTTTTCTACTGCTAAGATGTTGAAATTTGCTTCAATACTCTCAAAAATTTCTTGTTTTGTCATTTGTTTTTGTTTATTTATTATTTAGTGTTTATTATTTATTATTTGTTATTTAATTTATAGTCTTGGATAGGTGCACTGTCGTTTCTCTCCCATGGGTATAAAATCCATTCATCACCCTCGTGCGTTATTGCGTATACATTCGGTGTATAACACGAGGTATGGGGTTTGTGGTGGAGTACGGCAGTATAACAACCTACTGTGTTTAAAAGCGTTATTCCTGTATCACAAATATCATCTATTACTAAAGTATTAGGTAACATTACATTAGACCATGGTAAACCTAGTTTATGGGATACCATTACAGCTGGAATTAAACCACCACGTTTTAAACCAAATACTGAATCTATGTTGGGTAATTCAGTAATGATTTTTTCACATAGAGTGTCAACTAAATCATTGATATCGTCCCAACTTAATATTATTTTATTATCTAGTTTTAACATATTTTATATATTATGTCCTCCGTTATTAATTTTTATAGAATCAAAATATTCTTGACGTGCTAAATTGGCATTGGATAGAAAAACACCGGATGCCATAGTTGTAATCATTGAAGCTCCCTTATGTTTTACTCCACGACAGCTTACACAAGAGTGCCCTGCTACTATGGTTACGATAACACCTTTATTACCCTCAGTAATTTTTTCTATGGCATTGTGGATAGCTGATGTTAATTGTTCTTGTATAGCTCCTCTTCTACCAAATAACTCTACAATTCTATTTAGTTTAGATAAACCAATTACCTGCCCATGTTCTCCAGCAATATATCCAATATGAACTACACCACTAATTGTCTGGTGGTGATGCGAACACATTGAAGTTAATGGTATATTACGTTCTATAATAATACCATCATAACCATCCGATGGGAATGAAGTTATTGGTGACATTGCTGTGTATCTACCGGCCCATAAATCATTGACATATGCTTTTGCTACACGTTTTGGAGTTTCCATTGAATTTGGGTCGTTCTTCCAATCACATCTTAATGCATCTAAAAACTTACCAAACGCCTCCGATGCATCTTCAATCATACGTTGTTTGTCTAAATCGGATAAAGGGAATCCTGGTGCTACACCATTTGCAAATCCTTCTTTTACCACTTCTAACTCTTCGTGGATTTTTCTTCTATTATTAATATTGCTCATTTATATAACTTTTTATTTTATCAATTAAAACTAATACTTCGTTTGGTTCCATTGTTATAGCACAACAGACGTTAATATTCTCCTCTATTTCCTCCAATATACGAAGGGATTCTTGCTTATCCACTAAACTTCCCTCTTATCTTGGAAGGCAATAATGTGTGGACGCCAAGTCATTCTATAACCATTATCTCTTACCCAATCAAATACCAAAGGATACGATTGAAATAACCCTTCCCTTGTATCCCCACTGGGCATAAACCATACTTTATCTTGAGGTACATCCATAATCTTAATAAAATTAAGTATCTCTTCTAATGCTCCTTCATCTTTACCATCCCAAACGGGTTTGATGTGGTAATCTTGGTGGTATGCTATAGAATTGGATATTGCTTCATAATTAAGTCTAAGCTTATTATGTTGTTTTACCATTCTTTCGTCCGTGATTCCACCTTGAGGTGTTTCCACCCCGACAACAGGGACTGAATTCGAGAACTTAGGAGAAATCGAGAGCAAGTTAATAGGATAATCAGTTGGAAGGAAATGCGAGCCTTCAGTTTCAATAGTAATAAATATACCTTTTTCATGTGCAAAGTGTGTTAATTCGTTTACTAAAGCAGGCCACATTGTGGGAGAACCACCGGTAAGCATCATTTCTTTAATATGTGGGTTTTTTTCATACATCTCGACTACATCGTTAAATGTATATGAAGCTTTTTCTGGGTGGATTGACGTGTACCAACTGTCGCACCATCCGCCTTCACCGAAGTAACATCTGTGAGAACATCCTGTAGTTCTAATTATTACTGTAGGGTATCCTGCTCGTGAGCCTTCACTTTGTACTGCAGTGTATAATTCTACTATACCGGATTTATTGGAGTTGTTTCTGTCCTCTCCTTGGATTCTTCCTAATTTTTTGTGTTCCATAATTTTTTAACGTGGTTTTTTGTTCACTTTTATTTATTAATAATTCTATTATTCTTCGTAAATTGAGGAGTTCTTTTGGTTCTCAAAACACTCTACTTTAGTAACTTTACATCTCCCACCACCAGTTAAAGCTAATCTCTTATTAAAATGGTCAAATACTAGTTTTGCACAAGACTCGGCTCCCATTTTATCTAATACAACTAATTTAGCTAACTTTAATTCTTCTAAGTATTGAAATGTCTCTAATTGTGGGTCGTCTTTTTCAATTAATAATGTATGGTCCCACATACTATCCATCCAGGCCTTTAACCCATTTCCTATAGGGGCATCTTTAAAACCTCCATAATCCACAATCCAATTCATTTCATCTAATCCTTGATTTTCATCGAAGGGAGTATTTGATTCAAAATACACTTTAAATTGTAAAGAATATCCGTGTAGTAGTTGACAATGTGAATGTTGTGCCCTCCATTGTCTTAGAGCTACTGAGTAATTATCAAATAATTTAGTTGATTTATATTTTCCCATAATTTGTCTTTTAAACTAATTTTTTATTCGCAATAATACGCTGAATTTTTTCCTTGTTCTGTAAATTTAACTTTAGTTACCCTAACTCTATTAAACGTTTCTGCTGTAATAAATTCGTTGATTTTATTAAAAATATACTCAGCAAACTTTTCTGTTCCAGTTGATGGTATTACTCTAACTTGAGCCACACCCTCATCATCCATCATTTTAAATGCTGCTAATTCTGGGTCATCTTCTGCTATAATCATAGTATGGTCAAATATATAATCTATCCAAGCTTTGGGTTGTTTACCATCAATTAAGGTAGTAGTTCTTTTGAGACTCTCAAAATCGAATATCTTATTTTGTTCATCCAATTCACCTTCAAAATATATCTTGAAAGAAATACCATATCCCCGTATAAATCTACGAAATGTTGTTTCTGCTTTCCATTGACGAAACATGGTATTAAAACCGTCAAATACTTTACTTGATTGAAACTTACCCATTATACCAGTTTTTAATTTTATTTAAAGGATTATTACCTACTAACCTACTAATTTCATTACCACTAGCATCTAATTTTACTAAAGTGGGTATGTTTCTAATTCCAAACTTTGTTGCTAACTCCATATCAACATCGACATCTACCTTTTGATAGGGTAGACCGCTTTTTTCCATTGTTGGTGTTAGTGCTTTGCACGGTTGACACCAAGAAGAACTGAAGTAATAAATTTTATTCATATTATATTAATTTTAATTGTTTATATTTAATTTTAATTGTTATACTAATTCTTCTATAATTCCTACTACTTCGCTCAATATAAGTAAAGTAATTATGGTATCCAAGTATTTTGTGAGATTTATCCACATTTAGCATATCCACAATCCTTACAGGCCCAACATCCTTCTACTGATGTATAATTTTCTCCTTTACATTCAGGGCAGGGGTTTGAGCTTGTATCCTCACTATAATTTCTTAATACCCTTTGCACTACTTTATCAAAACTTATTATTGTGGCATATTCCTCTATTTGATTTACAATATATTCGGGGTTCATCCCATGTCTTAACATTGAAGAATATTTCCTAGTATTTACTCTTTCATCTAAATCCATTAAAGAGGTGATATTATCAATAGTATAGGATTCTTCACCTTTTTCCCCTTCTAATTTATAAGTTTTGGATTTAATTTTTGTGATACTACCCTTGATGATTTTGTTTGGAAATACATTATTATCTATTCTCTTTATTACAAAAATTTCATATGGGTTTCCATTTACCTTACCTACTAAAACTGTCCAGTCCTTTTTTAAAGCTGTTTTATGGTAGATATCACATTCTGTTACTTCGGGGCGTTGATAGGAGTTGGTATATTTGAATTCTGCTGAAGGTTTGTCGTTTTTAGTTGAGATTAATACTCCACTTCGAGAACCATCTCTATATATAGTACATCCTTTACATCCTGCTTCATAAGCTCTTAAATAAATTTCATTTACTTCTTCAGGGGTTACCGATTCAGGAATATTTACAGTTTTAGAGATTGAATGGTCAATCCAAGTTTGAATTGAACCTTGTAAATCTACAGAATCTGCCCAATCAATATCATTTGAAGTAGAGCCAAACCATGGGGAGTCTTGGAAATACCCCTCTAATGTTTCCCCACTACATTCTTTTAAATAATCTTGGGGGTTGTCATGTGTTGTTTTAGATTCAGTTGAAGCCCAGTAGTTGGATTTAAACCAATCTATAAATTTAGGATGGAAAACAAAATATTCTACCCAACCATCCCCTACTTCATCCATAAATGTGTACTTTTCACCCTCATTTACCTTGGTTCTCCTTTTATAATAAGGTTGGAATAGAGGTTCAATACCTGAAGTAGTTTGTGTCATTAAGGATACGGTTCCTGTTGGTGCTATTGTTAAGTTAGCTATATTTCTTCTCCCATACTTCTCCCACATTGTTAGGTATTCAGGACTTAATTCACCTTTAATTCTATTAACAAAGTTGTTGTTTTTTTCTTTTTCATTATCAAATATTCCAAAAGCACCTCTTTCCTTAGCCATAATTATTGATGACTCGTAACTAGAAATTGCTAAAAATCTATGAACTTCGGTAGCGAATTTAATTGCTTCCTTGCTTCCATACCTATAGCCTAAGGAGGCCAACATATCCCCTTCAGCAGTAACCCCTAACCCTGTTCTGCGACCTTGTAAAGCGGTGTGTTTAATTTTCTCCCATAGGTTTTTTTCTACCCTTTTAAGGTCTGCATTTTCAGGGTCGTTTTTTATTTTGTTTAATTGGGTGTCTATCTTCTCAATTTCTAAATCAATCACATCATCCATTAAACGTTGTGAGATTTGGGCATGTTCCTTAAATAAAGTAAAATTAAATGAGGAGTTTGGGGTGAATGGGTTTTCTACATATGAAAATAAATTCATAGCTAGTAGTCTACAACTATCGTAGGGGTTTAGTGGAATTTCACCACAAGGGTTTGTAGATACTTCTTTCCATTCATCACCATACCCTTTTGTAGAGCTTTCATTTAAAACGGTATCCCAAAATAATACCCCAGGTTCCGCTGATTTCCAAGCATTTTTGATAATTTTATCCCATATATATTTGGCTTTTACTACTTTATAATAACCACCGGCACCTTCATACAATTTATTTAATTCTAAATCTTCAGGTTTAGAATATGTTAATTCTGTAAAGCTCTTAGTGATTGGGAAGGTTTGTAAGAATATTCTATCATTCTTTACGGCATCCATGAATTCATCTGTAGTTTTAACTGAGATGTTGGCACCTGTTACTTTGGTAGAGTCTAATTTAGCGTCAATAAATCTTCCAGTATCTGGATGTCTAACGTCTATTGAGAGCATAAGAGCACCTCTTCTGTCACCTTGTGCCACTTCTCGGGTAGAGTTTGAATATCTATCCATGTATAAAGTAGCTCCCGATAACCCTTTTAAAGTTGTATTATTTGCTAAGGCTCCTCCAGGTCTAAGGTGGCTTATATCATGTCCTACACCACCCCTACGTTTCATTAGTTGTACCTGTTCCTCATCTGTTCTCATAATTGAGCTATAGGAATCTGAGTTATTGTTGTTTCCTATTACAAAACAATTGGATAAAGAAGTCATTGAATGGTTATTCCCTATACCATACATTGGACTTCCTTGGGGTATAACATATTTAAAATCTTTCAATAAGCTAAATATCTTGTCTTTGGAGACAGGGTTGGGGTGGGTTTGTTCTATCCTTGAGAATTCGGATGCAAGTCTTTCATGCATATCCTTTGGTGATTTCTCTAAAAGGTTAGATTTGCTATCTTTCAAACAGTATTTTTTAATCCAAACATCCGTAGCTAAATCATCTCCATTAAAATATTTAAAAGTTTCTTCTCGAACTTCTTGAGGGGTATATGTTTTGGTAGGATTTTTATTCATTTGTTTTTTATGGAAAATTTTATTTATTTTAAATATTTGTTTTTTTAACTATGTTCTATTAAAACTTTTTGAACATGGTTAACTACTTTACCCCAAGAAGCTATACCATCTCCATCTTCATAAATTACAGGATCAGGACGTCCTAATTTAATAAAGGCTTCAACTCGTTCTACACTAGATGCTGATTTATAATCACTATTCCCTGAAGGGTAGGGTTTGTATGATGTATTTGTTCTTTTATAAACCTCATCGAAACTAAGCCCCAATTGTTCAACTAATACTTCTCCATCTTTTAAAATATCAAACTTATCACCTAATAAATAGGGAGTGAAATAACCTACACTTTCATGGTTGTCATTACCTTCTCTAAAAGCGGTGTCATCAGCATCCCTAAATTCTTTCCTACAATCTTTGTAAATTTGGTGATCACCAGCATGAATTCCTAAAGCAATGTCACAAGTTTCTCCTGTTCTGTTTGCTATTGATAATGCTACGGCTTGTGTAATAGAAGCAAATATCTTATTTCTATTAGGTACAACTGTTTCTTTCATGTTATCATTCTCGTAATGTCCCTCGGGAACATCCTTTCCACCTTCAACTAATGCTGAATCTAGTAAATCTGATAATCCATCTAATTTAATTTGACGATATTTAATTGGGGTATAAATGTGTTTATTCCCTTCCTCTTCATTATGTTCTTCGGAATTTGCATTTACATAATCTACTAATTGTTGAGCCCTTTCTAACTCAACTCTGTGTTTTTGTCCATAATCGAAACTTATGGCTGTTACGGTTTTGAAATCTGATAAACAGCGTAGTAATAAGGTACTTGAATCTAAACCTCCACTTAATGAAACTACTACATGATCTTTTTGTTTTTGCATTTTTAATATATTTAAAACTTTACTCCGGTATTTATAGGTTATGGAGTTTCAAACCTTTACTTTAATATACGAATCTTATCTCCCTTCTCCAAATTATCTTGCCACCAAAGTGGTTGGAGGTTAGTATAATGACATGCTTTTTTTCCTTCATCTTCATTGGTTAAATCATATGATGAAATGGGTATTATATGGTCTACATGCCAACCTTTTAAACCATAATTTTCCCAAGTCATACCCTCTGTAAACTGAGATTCTAAATGTTGTAAAAAAGTATCTTTATCACACCCTAATAGTTCTACTGTTCTTTGTCCTTCCCCACGATTTTTTATTAAATCTGAAAGTCTACTAGATAAGTTTGATTTAATTTTAAAAAACATATCTTCTTGTCTCCTAGAATTTCTATATTCCCTTTCATATTTTCTCCACCAATCTTTATTTTCAGCTATATATTGTTTTCTATACTTTTTAGCTTCAGGAGATTTATCCCTTTTAACCCTAGAATTAGTTTTAGATTGATATTCTTTATCATACTCGTTATCACAAATTCTACATTGTGATCTTCTTCCCATAAATCCTGCTTTTTGAGTAGTATAATCTTCAAAAGGCTTTATACTATCACATTTAGTACATCGTCTTTTACCTTCTTTAGCTAAATCCTCTTTCTCTTGGATTTTTGGGTTTTTACGTCTTCGGTATTCTCTAAGATATTCTTTACTTGGCATAGTTGTGTTTTTAATTGGCGGTTATACATATGATATCCCCCTTCAAAACACACAATGTTTTTTAATTTTACTCATGATTTATTTAAATTTATAACTGCCAGGTATTATATGGATATAGGCTAATCCTGTTTTTATTTATAATTTAGGTCCTATTACTATCCCTTTAATTCCCATAAATTCAGCAGGACCACTAATATAGTCACTGGGTAGGTTTTGGCTTACTACACTCCTATATAGTAAACTCTTTTGCCCGCTGGTATAGCCTAAAGATTCCTTTTTGTTTTCTTCAAATAGTAGAATACCGGTCAATTCTTTACCTTTTAAAAAATCTTTTGTAATTAGCATTAAAGTAGACATTATCTTTAGTAGTTCCTTAACATTACTTTCTTTTGCTTGAGTTGATATACCTTTAATTGAATATCCTAGATTATAAAAGTCGTTAATTTCGGATTTCTTAAAAATAGGAGCCACTCTCAAATACTGTCTTTCATCTTCCCCTACTTTTGAAAAAATCACATCTACCTTATCTCCGTCCTCAATGTCGATAACATACCTACCTTTTCGAGCACTACTAAAAGGATAGGACTGTATATTTTTTAAATCTCCTATTTCTAATAAACTTTCATTTAAAAGTGACATTAATTTAATAATATTTTTACTCATAATTTTTTTAATTAAAAATTTACCATATGTTCTTAAGCGCACAGGTTAACGCGTTCTTATTTTCTATAATATACGAATAAAATAGGACTAAGTCAAATAATCTTGGATGAGCTTCACCACAAAGTCCTAAAGTGTGTATCATTGTATCTAACATTATATCCCTAATTTTTCTTCTAAAGTAATGAATGCGGGGTCTATTACATCATCCCAATAGTATTCCATTTCATCATCGTCTCCCAATGAGTAATCATCTAATGTTAGGTATATTCCTGCTCCTGTGATTTTTAACACCCCAATTGGATTGTATGCTTCATCCCAATAACGTGCTGTAAATATAACCTCAGGGTCCATAGCGACTAATTGACGATGCATTTCTTTTAGTAAATCTGATGGGGGATACCATGCTGATTCAAAACTAACTTCGAATTCTGTATCACGATTAGCAGAATAGTCGTAAATTTTAATCCACTTTGATCCTATTTTATCTATATATAATTCTGCTTCTGCTCCGAATACGTCTGCAATATGGGGTGTATCTTTTTCATTTGGATACTTACCATCATTCATGTTTTCAAACTTTTCATATAAGAAATTAATAGCTTCTTTTGATGCTTTTATTTTAACATCTGTTCTATTGGTATTTGCCATGATTTTTAATTTTATTGTTGGTATCTTCCGTATTTAATTGAGGATTTAACAGGATCTTTATCTATATTAAATAGAGGATTTTGTAACTTAATAAACGCCCTCTCTACTATCTCTATGTCTTTTTTGCTACATTCAATAGGTTCTACAACCCATTCAAATGTCCAATCTTGTCCTTTTTCTTTTAAGTTCTTTCTGAATTTACTCTCATAACCATCTGGGAATTTGAAGTAGTTCCTGTGGTTCCATTCTAATTTCTGTAGGGCTATTCCTGAGGATCCGACGTAAGCTATTTCACCTATTTCTGTTTTACAATTATAAATTCCTTCCATATTATATATTATTGATTTTTTTTATTTGTTTGTTTGTTTAATTTGATAAAGGTACTTTATTTGTTAGTTATCTTCTCATTGGTTCTCTCTTAAAAGCGTATCCTGATATATCAACATATCTAAGTAATTCTTTATCACCTTCAATTGTTAGACCAGGTACTTCACCTCCGATTTTAATCATTGCTATTTTGTATCCAAATTTGTTAGCAAACCATTTTACGATTAATGTTGGTACTCTTCTCATAACTTTTATTTGTTTTAATTGTTTATAATACGTAAATATACGATAAATATATTGGGTATCCTAGTTTTATGTGATAGATAGATTATTTATTTCTCTAAATTTTTTAAGATTGTGAATAACGTTTAAATAATCTACTTCATCATACATCATATCAAAATAGTCATTCATATTTGCCTTTGGTTTTGAATTTAAACCGTGGTCGTCATACCAAGTACCTTCTAAAGCAGCCATTATGGGATTTGAAGTATCAATTGATTCAATTCGAGGATGATTATCATACCACCCAAATTCTTGTGGGATTGATGTTCCAAGTAAATGTAATTTAACATCCTTTAAATGGGGTAATTTCAATAAACCTTGTACAAATCGTACTCTACCTAATGCCTTTCCCATATCTACATTAGTGTGTGGGAAAAAATCATTATACCAAGTAGCACCGTAGGATACGCATAATTTATCGTAACCTAATTCCCTCAATAAACTAGCACATAAATAAGCGTCGTTTTTATCCTTACCTTGGATTACTGCTATTTTTTTAGTTTTTTCCGGGAATTCAAATTGTTTCCAATATTTGGCTTGTGCCGCTGTTTGATGACAATCCATCCAAACATCGGGCACTATAAATTCATCTGGTTCTAATTCGTTAACCCAGTATTTTAATCTATCAAAATCATATGCGTGAGATAGTTCATGTAAAGAGTTATCCATTATAACATAACGTCCCTTAGCTTTTTCTTCATAGAAGAAATTTTTATAATCCTCGTCTATATCTAGTAAATGGGGGAGGCAGTATGAATACTGGTTGTATTCTCGTGACATTTCTAATAAACATCTAGGTACTTCGTGTGATATTATCATATACTATTATTTTTTATAATTTTAATTAAATCTTTCAAATCACCAATATTTTTAATAATACAGGAGGGAAAATCAAATATACTTACTTCCCATCCCTCTTTAACTGCTTCATCATTGGAATTTGTAATTAAACAAATATCACCTATATCAAGTGTATAGTAATACCAATCTGTATCATGTCCTGAACTCTCGATTGTTTCATGTTGTACTTCAAATCCTAAATCGATAATTTCTTGTTCTTTCATAGTTTAAAAAGTTCATAAACACTATTAAGAGTTTTAAATTTAATATAACTATCTCGCTCCTCCATAATTTCAGTTAAACTAGTACATTGCCAAGTAAATGACCTATTAAATGGTGACATAAGTAGACTTCTTCCAATTGAAACTTCTTTAAATTGTTCTTTAAAAGTTCCATCATCATTAAACTCTAACCATTTAATACCTTTGGATTGTTTTGTTAATCCATCTCTTTCTCTTACAAGTTTCCAATTGAATTCAGTTTCAATGATTCCTTGCTCTTCTGCCACTCGTAGGATTCCATCTAAACCTAATGTTACTGGAATTTTTGTTTGTTTTAATTTACTCATCTTTGTTTTGGTTTATATGATAATGAAATTCCTATATTAATCCACCCTATTATCAATTCATATTCTCCATTAAGATATGTATCGTAGGTTATCTTAATGTATGGTAATATATGGAATTGGCCTACTATTGTGTATTTACTTATTCTCATTCTAATTTCCCTTAAGCCAACCTACACTTATTAAATCTCTAATAAAAATTCTGAACTCTATAATACCTCGCTCGCAAAACATTTCACGGGCTTCGACCATACTTTCAGGATTGTTCTCTAATACTCCAATATACCATAAAGGGTTATCTAAGTTGTGTACTTTCCAGGGCTTAACCCGTTTGTCCGTGATCTCAATATCACAAGCGGTATCATAAACAAGGAGAGTACCACCTGGAGATAATAGGTTTTTATCATCATATATTCGAGTTGCTTCATAGCAATACAAATCTGATTCAAATACCCTACCATCAAATGATATCACTTTCATTTCAATTTCTTCGGCTTCTAAATGATCCAATGGATCATCTATAGCATCTTCTCTAACGTACCATACGTCGTCTATTTTAATTCTATTTTCCATCTTCCGATTGTTTATTTTCTAATTCTTCTAATTCTTTTTCCAGTCTAGAAATACTACCCCATATTGGATTTGCTTCTGGGTCTATCTCTTTAATTTGCTCAACCAACTCTGTTTGTCTACCTCTATCATAGAACCTATCTTCAATAGCGCTTGCTAATTCTTGTAGGTGTTCCGGTCCATGAATACTAATACGTAAATCATAATCAGACCACTTAGTTTTCCAATCAATAAACATAATGCCTCTTGTAAGTTTAGTTTCTAGTCTATGTAAAGTCCAGTTGCGAATTCTTACTATTGAATTGTCTGAACCAAATAAGTGTAAAAATCTTAAGAACCATCTTGGACACCATTTAGGTTTTGCTTCATAATCTAATGCAAGAACTAATGGAAACAGAGCTTTAAAATATACACTATCCTCGTTCCAAACTGAAGTTCCTAAATATCTGTATTTCTCAGGGAAGTCCTTTGGAAAGAAAACAGCTATAATGTCTTTGATGTCTATATTTCTAGTGTGAATCATTCCTTTCTTTCGACCTGTCCAGAATAATATACTTTGCCCTAATGATTTAACCTTCTCGCTAAATGTTCTTGTGTCTTTGAATTCAAATTTACTTTTTTCCATGATTAATTACTACTTTTCTAATTCTATCAAATAACTTTTCTAATTCTTCCACATTATCTACTGACCATTTTTCTGTCTTTAATACAAAGAAACAATCTCCATCTCTGTCTATACCTAATGAACTTTGCGCTTCGATTTCTAAAGATTCATATTCATCTCTACCATCATTACAATTGGGATCCTGTGAAAACTTAAATGATGCTTCTTCCAATAAAATTCCTTGTTCTTCCATAACCTTTATTGTTTTTAATTAATCGTTGGCTTTATTACCAACCCGTAAATATACGAAGGATACCTCGGGTAGCCAAGCATATTGCGCGTTACTTTTCAATACTTTTAATATGAAGGCACCTTCCATCACGTGCTCTAAAATAACCCATACAATTACAAGTATACTTACGTGACCCATCTACAGATACGTGTTCTTTCGTGATATAAACCTTGTTATTGCTGGATGATTTAAATTTGTGTTCTATTACCTCCGCATGTTTAGTTTTGGGTTTAATCCAATTTATATCTTGTAATCTAGTTTGTGGTAATACTTCTTGCCATCCGGGCATTAGGTATGTTTTTTCTCCTAAGGTAAGTATAGATGGAGGGTATCTATCAATGTGGTCGTATTTGAAAAGTTTAAAGAATATAGAAGGACCTAACCCTTTTGGATTAACACCTAAACTACTTTTTTCTTGCCAAAATCTACGAGTACGGAGATTTCCGTGTTTGTTTAAGTTTGAAAATTCTACTATGGGCATAACCTTTATTTTTTAATTACACATAAATGTACGACTCCCCTTTCGGGGAGCCTAATTTTTTATGCTGTTTCTGCCTCTTCTTCTTTTACAAATTCAGTAAAACTTTTAGCTACTTTTTCAAAATCTTCACCTAAAATACGTGCGCAGGTAAGTAACATAACATCAATTACGTTATTAGAGTCTTTATTTTCTAATAATAAGTTAATTTTGCTTTGAATAGCATTTTGTTCATCAACCTTGGTCCAATCAATTTTTTTTCTCATAATGTTTATTTAGTTTATTTATTTAGTTTATTTATTTAATGGAATGTCTATTGAATAATTTTTGGTAATTTTTGGTTCTTCTGGGAAGGCCATTGGATAATAATAAAATGGAGAAGATTTTTTTAAATGTTTTTTAAAGGATTTTATATCTATACTTTGACAAGTAACATTACCTTCGGTTATTGCTCCATTAGGAGAATAAATTTGGATTTTAAAATTTTTAATTTTTAACATATTATTATAGAGAGCTAAATCTATCTCCCTTTTTTTTACCCATTTTTTAATATCCCAACCCTTATTTTTATATTCATTAATTTGAATATGGTGGAAGGAGTCATACATTTCTTTACAAAAAGAAAGTGTTATAAAAAATTCCTTATCTTTAGTACATATTTCCTTTATTTCTCCATTAGGCCATGCTTTCATATACTCTTTAACTTCTTGATTCCATTCTACTTCTCTTTTAAAAGTAATAACAAAATCATCAGCCAATTCTAAAATATGATCATGAGTGTTGTCATTAATAATCTGAGTGTGTTTTTCTAACGTTTTATTATAATATTCATTCCTAATTGTGTTTATAGATTGTTTAGTTTTTTTAGCAACTTTTAAAATAATGTCTTCAATACTAAGATATTTTGTATTATTATATGAATCCTTTTTAACAATCTCTCCAGGACCACCATAAAGGGGAGTACCATCTGAGTAAGTTTCAATAATTTCCTTATAAATTTTTACATGCATAACCTTTATTTTAATAAGTTTTAACCTTATTTACCCGTAAATATACGAAAGATATCCCGGGTAGCCAAATTAAATCGTGGAAAAAGCGGCATTAATGTTTTTGGCTTTTAATTTATCCAATATATTAATTAATTCCTTTAAATTTGCTTTTTCTAAATTATATTTTGAGGTTTCTATATCAATATCTTGAAATTGAGCAAAATCACTAATATAATTTTCTTTAGTGTTTATAATTTTGGAATAATGGGATATTTGTCTAGGGTTATAATTATTAATATAATTTTTAATTTTACATATGTATCCTCTTACAAAAGTAATAGCTTGACGTTCTAAATATATTTGTTTTCCATCCTCTGTATTTCTTTTAATATTAGCTGTTTTGCTAGGAGTAATTAAAGTAGATAATTTAAGGTGTTTTTTAATATCATTAAAATCAACAACTTCTAATTGTTGGGGTGTTCTATCTAAATTCCTATTTCTTCCTGAAACACTTGTTCTACCATTTCTAGGTAAAATATTTCTTACTTCTATTCCTTGACGAGATTTATTGGTAAAGAATCTAAAATCTTCAATCATAAGTGTTGAAAAATCCTCATCAGCCCCTGTTATAGCTAACATCCAATCTCTTGTAGTTTTAAAATAAGCATTATCAATAATAATTTTACCTTGTTTGTCTTTTTCTAAAATAACAGGAATAAAAATCCTAGCAATTTTATTTTTATTGTTATTATCTAAACGAACAGGACGACCAAGTATTTGAATAATAGCGGGTCCTGATGATCTAGGATCAATTAAAATAGCACTATCAATTGCATCCACACTAATTCCTTCTTGAAGACAATATACATTACCAGCAACTGCTACTTTTGCTTTACTAAATTTAATTTTTAGATTTTTAATTCTTTTATCTATTTTATCTTTAGATGTAAAAACCTCAGAGTATCCAATATTAACACCATATTCTGGGGCCATTGCTATTAAACATGCCATAAACATCCTAATTCTTTTAGTAGAGTTAGCATATATAACTGGATGAGAAATAAGTTCTTGTTGTAGAGCAATTAAAGTATTATGGAGAGAAATATAAAATGTAGGATTACCTTCATCTATATTTACTTCATCTTCAATTTCTGAAAAATCATAACTTTTATCTGTGTTAATAAGATTTCTTTGTATTATATTTCTATTAGCGTTAATTTTTTGTTTAATATCATGTACAATATTAGGTGAAGCTTCAATACCATATATTTCTATAGGGGAAATATAATTATCAAAAATAGCATCTAGTGTAAGATATTGATGAAATTTATTTCCAAATAATTGTATATTTTCCATCCCTGAGAATCCTAAAGACTCAGTAGTATATTCAATAGGTGAAGCAGTCATTGATAATCTTTTATATGATGGAAGATGAGAATCTAAAAGGCATTTTTTCCAACTTTTAGTATTTTCACCTGTAATCCTATGTACTTCATCATTAATAACAAAATCAGCTTTTAAACCAACTAATTTTAAGGCATCTGCAATTTTATTTGAACTTTGATAAGTTGATACCACAACGTTAAGAGTATCAGAAGTAATATTATCTAACCAACGTTTGATTTCTTCTACATTATCTATTGCATTTTCAACCCCTCCAATTTTTATTGATTTAAATTTGTCTCCATGTGAAGTAGCAACATACATCCAATCATCGTGAGTTTGTTTTACTAGTTGCCTGTTAGGAACTAAAATAACTACTAAATTATTTTTAGCATTACTTTTAATAGCATTATCCCATATCCAATAACCCCCAAACGACTTACCAGACCCACAAGCCCATTGTATCCAACCTCTATCATTTTCTTTATAATAATCATTAGCTAATAAAGAAGCATGGTGTTGGTAATAACGGGGGGAAGGAGGAGTAATAGTGTTTGAAGAAATTAATGTTGCTTTAAATTCATTAATAACATCAACAATGGCAGGACGAATTTCTTCTTTCCAATCTCCTTGAACTGCTTCTCTACCTTTAGTTTTTAAACCTATTCTATTATGTATTTCTTTTTCAATATTATGTGTACTTTTAGAATCATACACATCCAAATCAAAGGTTTCAACAACCTCAATTTTTTCTAATACACCCGTTGTAAATGTTTGCTTCATTCTAGAACAAACGGACTGCCAATTTACTAAACCAACCTTATAAACGTTATTTAATTTATAAGACTCTGTAGTCCATGCATATATACAGGGGTTAAATTTTTTAGCTTCTATTGTTTTATTTTCAATATCACATTTTAAAACTTTATAAAGATGAACTTCGCCATCAATATTTAATCTAATTTGATTTTCTCTAGGAATATAGGTTCTAAGTCTGTTTAAAGTTAATTTAACTCTATAATCATTATCTAGTTGTTCTATTTTTATTACCTTCATTTTTATAACCTTTATTTTGTGTTGCTACTTAATCATAACAACACGTAAATATACGAACCCTTACTGCGGTAACCTAATTTTTTCTAATATGTTTTTGTTTCATCATCATTAGGTTTTGGTGTTTTGAATTTATTTATATAATCTTTTAAATTCATTGTTTTTCCATCTCTTCGTCTTAAAGTTAATGAGGGGTCAATTTTCATTTCACTATAATGTTCCCCATCATTTCCTTTTTGACTTATAATTTCCATTTTTTTTTCTGATGCTTCCCAATCAAAGTCATCCTTTGCATTTTTTAAATCTTCATTAGGTTCGGGTAGTTCGTCATCTAAGTCACCCCATGGGTCTTTTTCTTCAAATTCTCCGTATAAGTTTTCTTTATATTCCTTTTTAGGATATGCTTTATCAAAAGCAAAATTGGAAGCTATTACTAAAGATATTGCTAAAGGGTCAAATACAAATATTATAATAAGTATTAGCACATTTATGATTTTATCCATGGGATAACCCGTCAAACTCGATAGATACTGCAGTGGTCCTAACTCCCCCGCTACTTCGGTGTTATTATCAAGTTCCAGTACTTGTAGTTGGAATTTTTGTAAACTATTCGAGGCTACAATTCTTTTTGATTGCGCCATTTTACGATTCTCCTCCTCAACGTTAATACGACTCTGCGCCATTCTAAGCTCAGTTGTGGAGATGGTTTGTCTAACGCCTCCAGATACCGAGGTGTCTCGTACTTGGATGGACGAAGCTTTTGCATTAGATAAAGTACTAATATTACTAGATATTCTTTCAATTTCTGTATCATATCGTGTTACATCTTTTTGGTAGAAGTCAATTTTCTTTTGGATAAAACTTTTTTGGTTCTCTATAGTAGATAATTTAGAATATGTCTCTTGATAAGCAGCACTTAAAAAACCATAAATACCCATACTAGTAATTAATACTAATACTATAGTAGCTATAGATAAATAAGTTCTTAAGGTTTTGTTAATTGTATCCCAATATTGGTATAATAACGAGGCTGTTACTAATTTAGCAAATTCGAGAGAACCTGCCATTATAATAACTTCTAAACTTGCACCCGCAAATAATTTACTTAATCCACTAACTGAGTAGAATGCGGCAGACGCACTAACAGACAAGGCTGAAAATACAATAAGAAATGGGAACATTCCCTTTTTAATTTTATCTAGCACCCCCATAGTATTCGGTAGCGTATCCTTCATTTATTAGGGTTTGGTTAATGCTAATATTTTCTTCTATAAAAATCTCTCCTAAACATCTTCCATATTTTCCTACTCCTTGAGACTGTAGGGTAAAGATATCATTATTACTATTTAATATTTCTTTAAGTCTATTTTTAGCTGCTAGACCTAATTTTTTTTCTTCAAGGTCTTTAGTACGGGATTCAGGGGCGTTCATACCCACCATTCGAATTCTTACTTTTTTCCAAATATCAAATCCTAAATCTACTAGGGCATCAATAGTATCACCATCAACAACTCTATCTAATTTTGCGTTATATCTATACATGGTTATAAATATATGAAAGAATTAACTATAAGCCAAATTATTATCTAATTCCCTTATGGCTGTCGATTTTGTCTAATATCTTGTTTAAAACTTCCAATTTAACAAAACCCGCCATTGATGCATTTTTTAAAACGCTAATTAATTGGAATACTACTAAGGGCATTAAAACCGTTTCACTTAGCCACCCCATTGCTGGGATACTTTGTTCTAAAATTAATATGCCCGTTAATATAACAACCCAATAAATTAAAGTTCTTATTATTTTAATTGCTTTATAAGTTTTAAAACCTTCTTTTTTAATACCCGCAATAATACCAAAGAACCCATCCATAAAAACTAATGAGGTAATTGCTAAATATTGTTCCGCGTTGTTTACTGTAAGGTTCATAAAATATGAAACTATAAATGCTATTGACATACTACTTGTGGCTATGAAGAAATTAGTGGTTTTCATTTTTAGACTAAATCTTTTGATTCTATTAATGTATATGAAAATGAATTACCATATAAATCGGAAGCTTTATGAGCTAACTCCATTAAATGGTTAAAATCATTTTCTTTCGAAAAAACTTGACACCCCGCAGACCATTTATCTATCTGGGTTGAGCCATTTACAAACTTACCTGCTTTATGAATATTAATTCCAAAATTTCCTTCTTGGATATTTTCTTTTAACATATCATATCTATTATTTTTGTTATTATCTCTATAAACTTTAACGGGTTTTTCTTGCCCTAAAGCCTCATATTTTCCTTGGTGTTTTCTGATTTTGTGTGAGCCCCTATATTGGTTAGGTACTAAAATCGCCACTCCGGATTCGTTCATTATATTCTGTTCCCAATACTTTCCAGGGTCTGTTGTCGCATCCCATTCATGATATTTCAATTCCCCCTTTATTGAATAAGAGATTGTAATTTTATCATCAAACTTATTAGTAACTTCTTGATTTGTATTTGAGTTTCTAATTCCAACTATATTAAGGTTGTAATCTCCTCCTTCAAACCACTTATATCCCTTAGATTCTACGGCTTTTTGTATTTTTTCTCTTGTATACTTCATTAATTTTTTCGTAATATATTGGTAATACAACAGTTGGGGGTTTAATCATAACTATGAAAAAAAGAGGTGCTAATGCACCTCTCTTATTATAATTTTTAATTAATTTTAATTTGTTGGAATAGGTGTACCTACTGGATATGGCTTGCCATTCATGGCAGCTGTAATTGAGGTCATACCTGATTTTACTGGGATTGCTTTACGCAATGGAACAGCAGCTTCATTAAGGGGACCATAACATTTAGCTAAAATAATACCTGTATCTGTAGTATCAATAATTTGGCAAGGTAGGCAGAACATATTACTTTCACTTGTTGCTGGGTAATCTGTGTTTACAATAAAGGAGCGATTACCTGGAGGTAGCATTTCCCACTCTTGAGTTTTAGGGTTGTATTGAGGTATACTATCAGTTGATGAAAAATACCAATATAAAGACCATACATTTTTCCCATTCCATTCTGTACTTCCATCATATCCTGGGTATTGGAAATTATTTTTGATATTGAATTCACCTTTAGTTCCTGTTACTTCCGCCCAACTTGGGCTTATGCCCTCCATTGCTAAATTGGAAATAGACGGACCACTTAATACAGGACAAGTTGCACAACCTTCGTCAAACTCCACACCTTGTACCATAATTTTTCTACCTGTTGGTTCAGCACCGGATGCCCCACAAAATGCGTATAAACCCTCATGGATTCTTAATATACTTGCTTCTTCACGTAAATCATCTTCTTCTTGTCCCATTTCTTCAATTACACTTTCTGCAGTTACTCTAATATTTGATATTTTAAAAGTACCCTTACATACATCAGACCAATCTTTACAAGCAGGGTCATTGTAGTTATACCATTCATCCCCATTAATTTTATATTGGTCTGGTGAGTACCCTTGCCAGTATGAGGCTACTATAGACCACCCGCTTTCCATGGTAGCTTTTAAATCATTAAGATTATCAATGCTACTATCATTACCTTTAGTATGTGATAAAAAATCATATACTACAACACTATTACTATCTTGAGAATAAGTAATAGTCATATTAGTATAATCTGCATTAAAATCAATTGTAATATCAAATGGTTTTGTTGGGTCTATTTTAGTTGCATCATTAACTCCACTTCCAGGATTAGATAAATAATCTTGTTTCCAACAGCTGTTTGTATTTATTGAATTTAAATAAGAAAATTCTAAACTTTCTTTATTAGATGAATTACTTGAACCTAAATGGATTGTTGATTGGGAAAGTACATTTCCATTAGTTTCCATAAAGTCAATTTCATTGCAATATGTAGACGACCCACCAGCATCACAATATCCTGGACCCCCATTTATCATATAAAAAGAGGCATTTACCCAATTTAAATTGTTTAAACCCGATAAATCTACAGTAGCTGTAACTTTAGTTATGTTTTTATATTTTTCAACAGATTGAACTCTGCCTTCTCTAAAATCAATTGACCCATCAGAGTTAATTGTAGGAACTACACCGCAATATTGACCTTGAACTCCATTAAATGTTGGAGTGAATGTAGTTGTAGTTAGTGTTGATTTGTTGTTGCAACTAAATAGCATTGTAGTTACAACAATTGATAATAATAGTTTTTTCATTTTTTGTTTGTTTTTAATTGTTTTTAAATTATTTATACTTTATCAAAACCAAATACTTCATTCTTTACTTCATTAAGTTTAGAATACATCATTTTTTTATGTTGAGAATTAACATCATCATAACTATTAGATTTAGTGCTAGGAGCCCAAGTACTTTCTTCCTCCATATTTGCATTATATTCTCCATGAACTTCAAAATGGCCTATAGAAGTATTTGCTTTAGCAGAAAAGGTAAGTCCATCCATACCGTATCGGTTTTTCATAATATGTAGTCTAGCAGTATTGTTAACTTTATCTTCCTTTTTACGGGAAAGAGACATACAGAAATCAGTAATCATTAGTTTATCATATGATCCTGCTGCTTTATCACCTTCAATTACATCATCTTTAGCCCCTGCTCTATTTACTTGAGACACTGACCAAATGGGAATATCTAATTGCTTAGCTAAACCTTTTGTACTTTGATAAATATCATCAATTTCATCCTTACGTTCACGATTTGTTTTTCTTGATGAAAGAAGGTCAACATAATCTATAATTACCAAATCAGGTTTAAAACCCATACTAGTACATTTAGAGATATGAGATTCTATAGTAGAAATTGATGCTCTACTTGGTGGGTATTCTTTAATAATTAACTTACCGGGTAGTTGAGGAACAATTTCTTCAACTTTTTCTTTATTTGAATCTAATTCCCTAACATCTATTTTAGTAAAGAAAGCATCATATCTTTTACCTACATATTCTTCACCTAATTCTAGAGTATAATGTAAAACAGTATACCCCATTCTGACTGCTATTCCTCCTAGGGACACTAAAGCCCAAGATTTACCCCCTCCAGGATTACCAAATATAAGACCAAAGTCACCATTACCTAATCCACCTTGAAGCAGATTGTTAATTTTATCCCAAGGGGTTGGGATAATACTTCTTGAACTTGCTCTATACCTTTCTTCAATATCTTTAATATATTCGTGTCCTACATTTTTATCTTGTCCCGCTTTTAAGGCACTATCAACTAAAGATCTAATACCATCAAAATCCCCTGCTTTTAATAAATCAACAGAAGTCATTAATGCTCTTTTTAATTGTTGATTTCTACAAAAATTAGTAAATTCCTCCTTTACATATTCTAAATCATCATCAGATGAAATATAAGCTATCTTTAATTGTTCTTTAATAGCAATTTGTAATACTTCATTATCTACCTTCTGTAATTCAATTTTTAATGTTTCTAATGAAGGAGTAGTATGGTATTTATCATAATAATTTAATACTTCTTTTATAGCCCATTTATGTGCACTGTTTTCAAAATATTCCTCAGATATAATATCATGAATATTAACCAAAAAATTTTTATGGGTTAATAATGATGATAACACCTTTATTTGGAAATCATGTCCATATTGTTGAAGTGTTTTGAGTGTCATTAATTTTTATAACCTTTAAATTGTGAAAATATATCTGATATCCAATATTCTAGATTTCTTATCATTCCTCCTAGTTGGTCTTCATTATATAGTTGGATAAATAAGTCTGACCTCAGTTCTGGTAGCTCTTCGTTAATTAGATTATCAACGTGGTTTTTACCTCTTTCATCTATTAGGGGAATACTTAAATCCATAACCTTATAATTTGTTTCAATTCGGGATTGGTCCTGAACTATGCGTGAATATACGATATGGTCTTTGAATTTCCTAGCACAGATATCAAAAATGTCATCTAAAGTTAACTTGTGGGTTTTTAATTCAGGGAACTTCTTAAAAATACCAGTTTTACCTAGACCCTTAATACCTTTAACATTATCCGAACTATCACCTAAAAGTGTTTTATATAAAATGAAATTTGAAGGTACTAAACCAAATTTTTCTTCTACAACTCTAGGAGTATAATATACCTTCTCCATAGGTCTATATACGATAATTTTATCAGTTACTAGTTGTAAAAAATCTTGATCACTAGATACTATAAAACAAGTTGAATTGTGTTTTTCAACTAATTTTTCTGCTAATACAGCTATAACGTCATCAGCTTCGACTTTATCGAGTATGGTGGTTTTAACCGGTAGTAGCTTTAAGTACTGTATTATACGTACAATTTGGTCGATTTTTGAATCGTGTTCCTCCTCAATATTATCAAATGCCTCCCAATTGGTAATCCGTTGTAAGTTTCTAGTACCTTTATATTCGGAGAAAAGGTTCTTACGATTAATCGTTGAACCTACTCCGTCGAATACTACATAAACAGAAGTTGGATTTGTTTGTCTAATCATGGCACCTAAAGAGCGAAAAAATCCACCTAATCCTCCAACGTGAACCCCATCAGGGTTAACCGTATTCATCATAGCAAAATTTCGGAAGAAGAGGTTTAAGGCATCAATTATGAGTACCCTATCGTGTCTTTTTAAAGGGGTTTCTTCCCCCTGCTCTTGGACAGTATCCAAGAGTTTAAATAACTCTTTATGTTTCATGTTTTTATTTTATAAGTCCTGTCTGTCGAAAAGTATAGGTGTTACATCCTCTTGGTCTTCTACAATCTCGAAAGTTCCTCCTCCTAGGATTTTAGACCACTCATCTTGATGTTCTTTTTTATAGGTATTTTTATCCTTATCGGTATCTTCAATAAAACCGTGAGTTGTCATAACGATTTTACCTCTTGACTGAATACCATTAACGTGGTTTTTGTCAATTTGTAAATTTGTACGTTTGCCCCATTCCACTTGTTTACCACCTTTAATTGCCTTAATTTTAGATGTACCGGCGTTTGAAACATTACCAAAGGTAATTACAAATGTTGCATCATACCACATAGCCATCCCACCTTTGTTCATCATCTTTGGTTGCCCCATAGGTACTTCAGCTTTGGATGTCCAAACTTTATTAATACAAATTAATGTATTAGTATAGGGTGATGATTCTTTACGAGACATTACAATGCTTTGGTTAACGGTATTGCTAAATTGTGTTGACATTGCACCCGCATTCCATTCGTTGTTATTCTTTAGTTTTTCAACAGACATTACACAGGGGATTGAACCAATTGAATCCCAGAAAAAGGCTAAATCATAAGGTAGATTACCTTTTTTCTGTTCGTTTTGCATGTCCATTATAAAGGATGCTACATCCTCAATAGTGTGTAATGTTTCTCTATCAATATAGATAAAGTTTCCATCATAATCTATAATTTCACCTTCATCATCTTTAATTAGATTAACTTGTAATCCCATTTGGGATGCATGTTCCCAATTCCATTTCATCTCAGTAATAATAAAAACAGGTAATATTCCCATTTTTTGAGCAGATACTGCGGCTTCTAATAGAGCTGTAGTCTTACCTGTATCTGAGTGTCCTCTAAGTAATGAAATGTGTCCCATAGGGATACCAGGTATTCCTGTAATTTCTTGGAATGCTGGTGATAGTGGTATCCATTGTTGTTCTTTAAATTTGACGTTTTTGTCTAAACCTTTAGAGGATTTAAATTTATTAAGATCAAATTTACTCTTAATCTCGGCAGATACTGCTTCCGAGAGAGATTTTGATATTTTTTTCGCCATATTTAGAAAGGAACATCATTATCTTCATCATCATTAGAATCACCATTAAACATAGAATCAAAGGCATCTGCCTTTTTTACTTTAACCTTACTAGTATCTAAACTAAAATTAGGATTAGAGTTTATAGATGGTGTTGCTGCTGGGGGAGAATTTTCACTTAATTCTTCATCATCTTCAGGAGATAACCATTTTTCTAAAGAAGATTTAATTTCATCAAATGTGAAGTGTTTAAATAATCCATCATTTGGGTTTGGTTGTTCATTTGTCCAATTTTCTACTTGGGAACCCTCACCTAATGGGGATGTTTTTAAACGTACACGTACTGATGATTTATTATAAGGAGTACCTGTTGATTCTGGTCCTACTGTTTCTACTGTAAGGTCTCTGCCGTTTACAATATCTGTATAATCGCCAATTTCATCATCAACAGCAAGTGCCAATAGTTCTTCATATACTTGTTTACCAAATTGCCATAACCTAGTACCTTTGTCTTCTTCACCTCTAACTACTACAGGAACGAAATAACGTGTTTTAGGGTCTAACTTCTTAGCAAGAACAAAATTTTCCTTAGTATACTCTTCTCTAAGCTTTGAGGCAAATAGAGCAATAGGGTCTTTCTCACCATAACTAAGAGGAGAAAGCATTACTTTGTTAGTAATACCATAGTAAAATTTTAACTCTGAAAATGGGTTAGATGGATTGTACTTTGAAGGTACAATTCTGATTTGTTGTTTTCCTATTGATGGTTTCCAATAGATGGTAGAATAGTCGATCTTTTGACCTTGTTGAGGTTTTGACTGAAGTCCCTCTAACTTCTGTTTGATTTCATTTAAATCCATAATGTAACTTTATTTTTGTTTATAACTGTTTATGTATAACTAAATATACGAAGCCCCTCTCGGGACTCCTAATTTATTTTAATATACTTTTATTTTTTTTATACTTCAATAATTTTATAAATTTTTGTATTTAATTGTGGGGTAAGATAGCTACTATCATTTCTCCTATTTGCTTAAACTCTACATTAGGGATTTTTTTAGTAATAAAGGCTTTATATAAACTATCTCTCTTAGAACCAAACTCTTCTCCCGTCTTTTTCTCGGGAGTGTATGTGATTATTTTATTATCTTCTAGGTAGTGGGTAATTATGTTAGTTATGGTAGCCATTACTCTATATACTTCTCCTCTGTTTACTATAACAGATTTTGAAAATTCATACTCTCCTTTAGTTTTAGCTTCAAAACCTAAACTAAACCCCGGTAGATCTTTTGCAAATTCAAAATTACTTTTAAAATATTCCAATTCAACCATATACTCAGTCTCAGTATCGGTTACAAACCTAACGTAAGTTATAAATTCATCGGAGGATATTTCTTTCCAATTATAGGGTTGGGATGTTCCTTCACCCACTTCATTTAATAACCTACCTTCAGATAAATATTTTCTTAAATCGAAATTGTCCATTTTATATTTCTATTATTTTATAAATTTTTGTATTCAATTGACTAAGCTCATTGTGTTGTGTAAGTAAAATACAATTTTTGTAATGTTTCCAATCAACTCTAAATTTTGCATCTACAATACCCCCATTTAATCCTTTAATCAACTCGTTTAGGGCATTTATGGTATAAAGAGTATTTGACTCTTTTTTTCTATGTACTAGAATAGTATTTTCTGGAATAGAATACACATTTCCCTGGTCTACGTTGTAAGTAACTACATATTCATCCTTACCCATAATCTCAAGGACAAACATTTTATTATATATAATTGTATATTTCGATTGAATATCCTCTAGTAGGCTATCCAAATTCTCTAAATCTGTAAAAGTACAGAATAATTTATTCTCCAAGTCTTTAATATTTTGTAACGATGTTGCAACATCATAATTCATATTATACGTATTTGGACTTCTATTTAAAATCATAGTCATAACCTTGTTTTGTTTTTATATTTAGTTTATATTTCTTAAAAATAACATCAATTTCTTTTCTAATATATTCATCTTCCTCACTCAAATCAAATAAAAATGAATCATAAGTATATAGTACCAGTTTAGTCTTTTTATCAACTAACATACTACACATATCCCACAATATACGAACATTCATTGACGTCTCCAAATTTTGTAGCAAGTAATTAAATAATTTTTGTGGGTTCATTTCACCCAGGTTTTCTTTTTTGTATACAAAATCAGAAACCGGACACGTTATTTGTCCTTCACGCTCAAATTTTTCCCATAGTTCTCCTACATATTTCTCAATTCCTTGAAAGAATTCCAGCTTTTTATACTTTTCAAAAACCCCTCCGTATAGTTGTTTAAATGTTAATTCTTTAGCTTTGTTATAATCGACTTTGTATAGTTCGGAAAAGTGAGTGTGAATATCACTAGTGGGGAAACTATAATTAATGAGACGACAAGACAAGCTAGGATGGTAAGCACTAATATCAACTTCATACAAAATGTCATTGCTTGGGATAAAAGATTTCCTACATCCATTTTCTTTATTAAGGGCTGCATAGTTTACATTATTAAATTTGTTAGACGGTCTAGTTGTTGTTGTTTTTAAGTTGAACTGAGTGTAGACATATTCACCATTAACGGGGTGGAAATGTTGTTCGAAGGTTTCATTGTGTACTCGTATTCCACTTCGCTCGATGGCGTTGAATACCAAAGATACTTTATTGTTATAGAATTCATCATATTTTGTTTTTTCTTTGTTTATATTCGCTTTTAGATCCTCAAAAATAGTCTCGCACAATTCATAGTGTTTAACAATAGGTATAATTAAGTTTAACTCCGGATTATCTTTATGTTGCCTATAGTATAACTCGTGTGTTTTAGTTGTAGGACGTATATACGTAGTAGGTGGTGGGTTTATGTCATAGAAAGCTTTGAAGCAATTTGGAAAATAATGTAATATTTCCTTTTTATCCCTACAATACAACACTTCAAACTTTTCTAATAATTCGTCTACACGCGTGTTTAACGCATTCAAAGCTTCACTATGCGTAATGCATACCATAAAACCTTTACGTGCATTAATTGGTCTAATATACACCAAACTTGCGTGGTTTTGTGCCGGGTGAATGGTGTCATTATAAGGGATTACCTCAATAAAAGCCTCTTTGAAACCACTATTTATTAAAACACTTAATTGCTCTTCGTCTTCTATTAACCAATACATTTATAACCATTTTACTCCAATATACGACAGATTTATCTAATATCCACCCTCTCTTGCAATATTCTTCCTAATTGAAGTACCTACTTCTCTATTAACCATAGGGTAGATTTTAATTTTGGTAATTTCTTCGCCTTTAAATGGGATCAAAACTTTGTGAGGGGAACCAGTATGAAATCTACCTTCCATAATTACTCCTCTAGTTGAATATACGTGGTAGTAGCCCTCATAATTTTCATTTGTATCTTGAACCTTTAATTCGCCTCCTCTAGTTGAATAATACTCATTTTTTAAGGGACGGTAATATTTTAAATACCTACCTTTAAAGAAATTTGAAAACCCCATAATTTTATTTTCTTTTTCATATAATAAAGCTATATTTCTGTTAATCTCATAAACTTCTATTGGTTTGCCTACTAATATCCAATCTATTTTAATAGCAGTATACAATTGGTACTGGGATATTGGGTTTAGGTTTAAGTAATTGTTATATGTAAGTTGGTTAACTTCTAAGTAAATATTGTTTACATTATGTTTTAGAAAAAATCGTTGGTATTCTCCTGTCTCATATTCTCCTTCAGTTGGGAAAACTATATTTCCCTGTGGGGGTACTGGAGATATAATATTTTTAGATTCTAGTATATCTGGTAGGGTTGAACGATTATTATATGATTCAAGTATTCTAGGTGGTATAGTATTTAAATTATTGCTTAGAGAATCTGTTAGTTCTAATTGACTATCTCTAGTTTCTTCTCTAATTAGGAGTAAATTATTTCCATCTTGAGGAGTTTTACCTGTGTAATACCTTCCATCAGATGTAGAAAAGTAAAATCCGGTGTAGAACTCATCATTATTAACTATTTTAAAGTCTTTTCCATTAGTGGATAAATTCGTAGTTATTTGAGATTTTGGGAAATACATATCTATGCTAGTTTATATGGGGTTATTGCTCCAGATTTAGCTTCGGCTAAAGCAGAATTAACAGTAGATTGTGCCTCTGTACCACTCCCATATGACATATGAAAGTGTGCACCTGATGCATTTGCTGATGCCTTTGCATACTCATCAATATATCTAAAATTAGGGGCATTACCAGCAGCAAATCCTTTTAATATTTTGTTGATTACTAATAAATTAGTATTTGTTACTTCATTAATAGTAAAATCTATACCATTTCCTGCTTTATGTCTGCTGTTAGAATTAAGGTTTTGATGGTATGCATCATTTCCACCTGTTACAATTATTCCTAAACCTGGGTATTGTTTGTTTATCTCTTTGAATACACTTACAGCCATATTAGCTGCTTGTAATGTTATATCTCCGCCATTTGATATTTCTGAACCTTTTTCTGAATAATTAGGAATTGTATTTAAATATGCTCTTAAAATATTGGCATTAGGGGTTGGACCTGTGAATGCTTCTAAAGTAGATTGTTGGGATGATATAACATTTGATACTGATACTTTTAAAATAGAAGCATCAAATGCTGTTGTTTTAGGGACCGAAATTGTATGTAAAGATGTACCCCAATTATTACTAGATATATCGTGATTTACCTTTGTAATTATGAAATTTAAAGCAAGTGGATATTGTTTAGGTAAAAATCTTTGGTTAATTGATAAGGCATTATAAATTTTAACCCCAGATAACCCATCTATAGTTAAACTTAAATCAGCAGGAATAAAACCTACAGTATTTGATGGGGTTTGGGATTTAGTATAAACTTCATTATTAATACCATTAATAAAAGCCTTAAATAATTCTTTTCCTATTTTATAAAAATCATCATTGAAATAAAAATATAATGCCTTATTTTTAAAAACTCCATTTTGATTACCTGCAAAAGCTTGAATCAACCACCCTAGATAATTAGAAAGTGGGTCTGGGGGTTCGGGTTTTGGGGTTTTTGAGTTAAAAATAAGTTCCCTTATTATATATTGTTTAACTAATCTTACATATTCAATCCAAGTTACATTGCTGTAATCTCTATTAGTGATAGGGTCATCTTCAACATCTTTAGTTCCTGTAATTTCAATTCCATGTATTTTTGTTTTTTTAGTTCGTCTTGGAAAAATACCCCAATGTGTATCTTCTTCAGAAGCTATAAAATGTTGTTGCATACTAACTAATTGTTCTTTAGTAAGAGGGTAGGTTTCATTTGATCCTGTTGCTTGTAGTTTTTGTTCTTCGGGGTCATCATAAGTTATAGCATATGCATCTTGTAACCCCTCGTTCCATTTAGAAAAAGCAGTACCATCGTAATTTTTAGTTGATTTATTTTGTGCAGTTGCACCAATAGTAATCATACTAGCTAATTCAGGGCCTATTTTAGTTTTAAAACCAAAATCTCTTACAAAATTTGAAGTTGAACCTGAAGGGGAAAATCCATAAATTTCAAATGGAATGGTTTGACCAAATCTATCTTTAAAGGTTTCTGATGTTTCTATTCCAGGGATAGGGTTTTGATCTATTATTTTTACTATGTTATCATCTTCTAGAATGGGTTCAAGTTTATTAATACCTCCCAAAGAGGAGTTAATATTATCACACACATCTTCTAAAAATTTATAAATACTTATTTCCCCATTCTTCGTATTTTTTTGAAGGGTGTTGGAAATAAAATCATAATTTAGGTAAATATCCATAATATTACCATATAGCACATTTGTACCCGTTTCGATTGTAAAAAAGTCTTTTAATTTAGCTAGGGTATTCCAATTATTTTTAACCCCTGTTTTTTTATTTGTAAAATCGTCTGAAGTACTTAAATTAATAGTTTCAGTATATTGGGGTTTTATTAGGCATATTTTTGGGTTAAAAGAAACTTGATTAGGAAAAGCTGAACATATGTTTTCTCCGGATGTATCAAATTGTAGTACTTTATCCCCATTAATTGATGGTACACATAGTCTACTTAATTTATCCATTAAGGCTCTAAAAGTTAAAAAGTAGGTATATTTATTACTATCTACTCCTGAAGGTGGGAATGGTGCTTTGCTGTCCTTTTTAGGGTTGAATGAAGCAACGTCAAAATTATCTCTTTGTAAATTTAGAAGTAATGAAAAGTAATCACCTTTCCCTACATTCCATTTATCAGCTTTACTTGAAGCTATATCATTAAATAAGTCAAGGGATAAAGTAGATGACCCAGCATTAGTAACAATGGGACTTTCAACTGATAGTAAAGTAGTTGAAAATTCGTTGCCTGAATTAATGACATCAGATAATTCTGTAGCAGTTGTTAACTGGGAAGATAGGTTTACTTTTAAAGATTCAATAACATCACCTATCGTAATTAATTTTAAAGTTATATTATAAGTACCATCTGGTTGGAAGCTCCAATCAAAGTTAACTACTTTCCCTAAAAAACCATCATAATTATTATCATATATTTCTCTATATTTAGCAATAGATTTTATAACTTTTTGATAAGTATAGTCAGGGAAATCTTGAAACCATAAATCCTCGGTTAAAGTATTTCCCATGGATTTTAATTTCTCATCTCTATCTAAGTATTTATTCCACCCCCACTCTAATAACATACTATATCCTAATCTTAAGTATAGAAGTTCTATTAATTCAAATTGAAATAAATTATAAGCTTTTAATTCTACTGTTGCTTCTCGGATTGAACCACGGTTTTTACAATCAATTTTAGCTGAGATTAAACCTGGGACAGGGACAATACCAAAATCCGTCCCTCCTAATCCATAACTATTATTATTCCATAAATCGGTAGTTGAAGATACCCCGGATCTAGAATTATAAGTTCCATCTGTAGTTGAAGTTCGAGAACCAGAATTTATAGATGCACCTACGGATGAGTTTACTTCTGAAAGAGTATTAAATAGAACAGCTCTTTTTGCTAGTTGGTTTCCCGTAAATTTTCCGGTATTATCTAAACCTATATCCCTTAATCTTCGTTCTCCCGAGCTAATATCTGCTTCTACCTCTTCATAACCCTTAGTACTAGAGTTGTAAGTAGGGGTAGATATTACTTTATTTTCAGCAGTAGAGGCACTTATTTCTGTATCTGTTTGACTTATAACTCTTACTGAAGAAGCTAGTTTTAACCAAGCATTAGTATTATTTAATATACTAAGGTCAGTGTTATTCCTATCTTGCTTTCCATGTAGCTTTTGTCGTACTTCAATCTGCCTTGCGACGGAATTATCAATAACTTCTCCTATTATACTCATTGTTTAAAACCTATTTAAATTGTTATATGCACTTTGTATAGCACCAATGTTGGTTGGTATTCTAATTTGTATTCCTAATGGTAAAAAGTATGAATCTTGTGGTAATGAAGGATTAGCTGTAGATATTATCCACCATAATGAAGAATCACTATAATAGTTATTAGATAAAATATCAAACCTATCTCCCTCCTCGGCATAGACATATATGTCATCAGGAGATAAAGCAATTTCAGGGTATTTTACACCCTTATAATATCTTATACCTCGAGTTCCATTAGGATCGACTTTTGTTAATACTTTATTTCTTGTATACCTTCCCATTTATTTTATTTTTTTGGAATATAATTAAGGTTTTGGTTCCCCCCATCATAGTTGTTAAAGGTACCTGTTGATTTTCCTTTCCCAGCACTTGATAGTGCAATATAACGCTCAGGTCCGTAACTTCCAACGAATGTTCCACCTCCTTCTAATGTTTTACCACTTGCAAAATTATTATTTTGTACTTTAGGGACAAAATCATGAATTGGTATAAAGTTAAACCCCGTAACTTTAATTATCATGGGTAATTCTTTAACAGAAGGGTCTGTAAAGATTTCTCTATCTGGGTTACCTTCGGTACCTGGGACAAATCTTATATTAGTATTATCAGGAATACCTATTTCCCACGGGGATTCTGTAGGGACATCTAAAGTTAACCCTGTCATTATACCTACTTGTTCATATAAATAACCACCAATGGTTAATGATATTAAATTACCACCCATATATCCTGTGGTAGAATAAGAGGGGGCAGTAACAGAAGCTAAATAATTTAACTTTTGATACATAGGAATTAATTCCTGTTTTGATTGGGCAGCTACAGTCCAGGATAAAGATATATTTCTATCAAATCCTTGGTACTTATAAAAGTTTTCACCTCTACCCATATATTTTTGAGATTGCCAATCTGCACTATAGTTGTCACTCATACTATCGATGTGAGCTCTAAAATGAATGTAGGTTTTTAGATTTGGATCTGTATTAGAAATTACACCTATTCTAAATTTAACTAAGTCATTTTTAATATTACTTTGGGTAACAGAATCTGATTGGTATATAGGTAAGGCATTAATTTGGTCTAATGCCTTGTTATAATATGAATTACCCTCTACTGTAGAAGAACCTGAAATTAGGAAACCTACAGTATAACTACTTCTATTTCCACGTCTGCCTGGGTCTCCTAAATTAACTCTTTGTTCTATATTCTTTTTAGTATAATCTAAAGATGCGGGTACATAGGGTCCTACAAAAGGTTCTGAGAAGTTTTCAATCTTTCCTCCCTTACTAACTGGGGTTTTGATTGATATTTGTTCTTGTGTTAGTTGTAATCGTGGGGGCCCATTTAATATTCCACTATTAAATACTCCACCGTCATTTTTAGTTACTAATGAAAAGGGGTCATTATTTTGTTCGTAAACACTAAAGGTTTTTACTCTCCCGTTTCCTAAAAAGGCACTCTTAATGGAGGTGTTTGCGTTTTGTAATATAAAATTATTCCCTAAATATGCGGCACTAGCCCCTACTCTAAGGAATTGGTCATTAGTTATGGCATTACTTAAATTGTCATCATTTACCGTAGGACTAATGTTTATATCTCCTCTTGTATAAGAAGTACTACCACCACCCCCTATTTGGTTAGTACTCGATATAGGATTACTGCCAAAATTATTTATATTGAATGGATTTGCAAAACTAGAAAATCTAGTTGCTGACCCCCAAGTTACTTTAGGTTGTTCTCTTGTTGTATTAATATTATTAATACCAGTTCTTTGGTCACCTAACATTACAATGTTAGTTTTACCTACTCCTAAAATAGCACCTGGTCCTCCTGAGTATGAGTATAAATCGTTGTTTTGTTGGTTTTTATTTACCTTATCAAGGAACCCCCATAATCTACTTTTACTTCCATCTGTACCATTTGTGTATATTGTATTTAAATAAGTAGGTAAACCTAAAGGACCATTACCATTTGGGGTACCTTGAGCAGTTTTAAATTTAAATGGATTTAATCCTTGTTTATTTGTATGAAGACCAACTGCATTTCCTGCAGATTGAGCTAAAGTACCTAAAGGAGTGTAAAGGCCTTGGTTTAATGGTACATTATCTTTTATAAATTGACCAATAGCACCTAAAGTATTATTAGTTGCTGTAGTTGTTGTTTTTGCAGTATTTACATATCCTACCTCTGAATTAACATTTGTTAAGGATAAGACATTTTGTTTTGCTATAAATAATGGACCTGCTGGTGATTTAAAATCAAAGAACATTTGGGCTAATCGAGAAACATCATTTACTACTATTTTAGGTAGTAATGTCCCACCACGTAATAAAAAATCGGGTCCTCCTGTTTTTCCTATTTTAGAAAAACTATCAGGGATTTTTGTTTGTACGTAGGGTTGGTTGCTGTTTCCACCACCAACTATGTCCTTACCATATCTAAGAGATTTTAGATTGGTTGTTAAATCAACTAAACCCATATATCTATCCTGGTAAGTTATTCAAGTATCTTTGAGATGTAGGTATATTACCTCTATCTAATGTAGATGGAGAAGGTAAGACGCCATTATTAGGTGCTACATTCATAGCATTTGGGACACCTTCAGTTGAATATTCTTTGTGTAGGGTAGATTGTTGGAAATTAGGGATAGTGGGTGTTGAACCATCTAATCCGCTTAACTGCGAACCTTGTTGTACTAATTTGTTTCTTAAGCTCATAATTGTTTGTTTTATTATAAATATTAAATTATTGTACTTCGTACATGCCTAAAGGAGCCATTTCTGGTGTCTTTTTGATTAATTGAGCTAATAGTGCGTTTGTTGCACTCATATCTGTTTTATTTTCAACAACCGTATTATTTTGTACTGTTTGAGTTGATTGACCACCTTGCATCATTTTAGAAGCTCCAGGGGATGCTATAAGATCATCATTTTTAGATAATTCAAATAATCCTCCTTCTTTTGTTGATACTTGTGTTTTTCCATCTGCAGGGGAGTTCATATCTCCTACTTTAGATAATGCACCAAAACCTGCTGCTAAAACTGCTGCTGCTGCTATTGGACCTAGTACCCAACCCACAACTGGTATTGCTGCAGCTGACTGAAATGCCATGTAAGCTGCTAGTACAACAGCTATACCTACTAAACCCTTCATTATTTTTCCAACTGTACCAAGAGGTCCTGTAAGATTTGATATCCCTTCACCAATTTTTCCAGTAAGTTCCATAAGGAGCATAAAGGGTTTTATAATGAAACCAGCTACTTCTAAAATACCCCCTAACATTTCAAACACAGGCATCATAGATTCACCTATCATTCCAAAAATTTCGTTTATCCTTTCAGTTGAAGCCGCCATTTTATCGGCTTGCCCCACTTGTTGTCTTAGACCTTCAATTCCTTCTTCTGCTAGTTCTTTTTGTGCCTGTTCTAAACCAACTGCTTCTATTCTTTTGTTTAATAGTGCCTCAGTTTCAGCTGCTTGGTCTCCTGTTGCCCCCGCTAATTGTTCTTGTACAAATAAGGTTTTTGCTAAATCTTCTCTACCCATACCTACAGCTTTAGCTAATGCTTCTTGCTGTATTCTATTCATAGCCGTAAATTCAGCGGCTGAACCTGCTTGTTCTGATATCTCACGAGCAACCCCTGCTAAATCGTTATTTAAGGCGTATTGTCTTGCTTTTTCTAGATTAAGATCTTTGTTTAATAATAATTCTGCTGATAATTCATTTTCAATAGAGGATTCGAAATCAAGTAAACTACCGGCAATAGCGTCTACTTTAGACATTTCCATACCTAAAGCTTTTGTAGTTGCTACGGCATCGGCTATTAATGCAGGATTTTTACCTAAAGATAATGTTGTAGCCGCCGATATTTTTCCTATGTCTTTTAATAAATCTTTTTCGTTTAATTTTACCCCTAAAGCAGTTGATGATATTTGGGCTTGGGCCATATATTCACCTGAAATCTCATTAAGGGACTTACCAGTAGAATCAGATATAGCTTTAATACCTAGTAATTCTTCATTTGTAAACCCTGCCATTTCTCTCATCTCAGTAAATTGAGTAAGCATTTCTTTGCTAGGTGTCACACTAGTACCTAAGGCTTTATTCATTTCCATCATGGATTCTGACATTCCTTTAGTACTAACAAAAACATTACCACTATCTACTGCAGCTTCCCTTAATTGGCCCCTCATTGCTAAGGCACTATCGTAAGACATATTAAGGCCCTTAGCCATATCCGAAGCAGCTTTATCACCTTCTATCATAGCAGAAACTAGCTTTACAATCATAGCTACAGGACCTAAAGACTTCATAAAACTATTTAACATCCCTTTAGCACCTGCAGCCATAGATGCACTATCTATTGCCCCTTTAGAGAAACCCCCTTCCATGTTCTTTTGGATGTCTTCAATAGAAGCTCCAGATTCTTTAAGGGCATCCTCCATACCCATTCCTTCTTCCCTAAGTTTAGCATATTTGTCAGCACCAAACTTCCTCTTCTCCATATCAGCTGCTATACCTTCAGCTTCTTTAGCAGCAGCCCCAAACATTGGAGCAAGACCTGAAAGTACTGGGATCTTATCTAATACTTTTTCTATACCCCCAAACAGAGATACACCTTTAGCATTTGCTATGTTTTGTACTGTATTATTTACTAACCCTAATTCAACTTTAAGTGCAATAGCACTATTAATTTGGTCCTCTATACTACTTGCTAAATTTAAATTTAATTCTGCTCTAGTTGCATCTAAACCTGCTGAGTCCTTTATTAATTTTGATTGGACTTGCCTTAGTGAATTTATATTCTTAGTTACTGATAATTTGTTATCGTCTAATTTTTTAAGTGACCTAGCATTAGTTAAATCTTCTTTTCCTAAAGCTGAAAGATTTTCTGATATTTTAGATATAGAATTTGTTGCTCGGAGTATGGCAGATTTTTCTGCTTTTTGGAATTTTAACTGGGTAAGTTGGTCTTTTAAAACATTTGAAATATCTTGTTGTTCATCTGTAATAGACCTATCTGTAGATAACCTATCCTTGGCTATCTGGTTTTGTTCGGTTAATAAACGGTTTTGGTCCGCTATTAACTGTTTTAAAGTCATTGCATTATTTACTTGTTCGCCCGCCATGTAGGTATTTTATTATAAATATTACTAATTATAACTTGTTTTACCCTTATAGGGTTTAGATGCAGAAGCAAAATCTGGTGTGTTAATTTTACCATCGGGGTTAATCATATTCTTTTGACCTTTACCACCCGTTTTAGCATTTTCAATCGACTTTTTTTCTTCAGCATAAAAATCTTTTATTTCTGAGTAGGTAAATTTTCTTAACCATATAGGCATATTATATACAGTATTATAATCGTATCCACCTTTACCATGAAAGATTAATTGGTGAATCATTTTAAAAAGATTTAAACGTATCTCGGGGGCGTTAGTTATAGTCAGGCCAAAAAAAGTTTAGACCAATTGGTATGGTCACCTCCTCTCCATTATCCAAAATATAGGATAAGTTTACATCTGGTTGTGTTGATGCAATATGATCTCTAAATGCTCTAGAATCTCTTGCTAAAAATCTATTATCTACAAATTCTCTAATGTCCTTTTTTTCTTCACTACCATCTACTGATGTAATTAGATATTTCAATCTTGTAGTAAGTTCTGTAGAGTTTTCTTTATTAATTTTTTTAAGACCCGCTAATTCTCGATCTATTTGTTTTTCTAATTTACCCGTAGCTAGTTGGTAAGTTAAAACTGTACCTGTTGCTGGGGTAGTAAAATTAAATTCATTTTTACCTGCTTCAAATTTAGATTCATCAAATTCTTTATTTTCTAAAGTTGACATATCTAAAGTATAGTTTTGTCCTTTTACTACAATATCATATTCTTTACCATATCCTAAAATACGAGTAGCAATTAATAATGCATTTTTATCACCAACAATTAAATCATCAACCTTAATGTCCTTATTTATAATTACTGATTGTAATAATTTTTCTAATACTACACCTTTTTGGATAAATGATTGGTTAGAAAGAATGTCTTCTTCCTTAGCGGTCATGTATTTAATTTCTACTTTACCGCTTGATAGTGGATTGTCTTTTGAATAAATCAGACCTTTAGAAGGCAATTCAACCTCTTCGGTTGGGAATTTAAATTCGCTCATATAAATTTTATTTAATTATAACTCTATTGTTCTAGTATACATATGTAATATAAAAAAAAGCTTGGCCAAAGCCAAGCAATTTTCAAAAGGAAGGGTAAAAAAAATTATTTTAGAAATTTAATATACAATAATCTGGTTGAACTGTTAGTTGTAGTTCAACTGCAGCGCTTTCGTTATCCCAATTGTAATCTCCAAAAGTAGCTTCTGTAATAAGTGCTCCTTTGATAATCCATTCAGATATGATATCACCTACAGGTCCTAATACGTTCATAGTTAAATCTTTTTTATAGAAATCACTATATCCGTCTCTACCTGTTACTGATTCATGGTGTAGTCTAACCCACTCCATTACGGCTTGTGCACCACTTGGGGTAATTGGATCAAACAATGTCATTTGAATCGTGTTCCAAGTTGTTTTACCTTTAACAAAACGTTGTACGTTTATATGGTTAAGGGCTACAGTTCCTTGAGTTAATGAAACAGCTCCCATACCTTTAATTTGGTATGAAGGGATCCCATCAACATACATGATAAATCTGTTTTGTTGCTTTGGCTCAAAAGCTGTATAAAATATTTCGTTTGGGTCTAATACTGCCATTTTATTGTTTTATTTTATTATAAATATTTATCTGTTTTGTTTTTATTCAGGAAATGTTGCTCCAGTTGGTAAAACATTGAAATCTAAAATGATGAATTCAGCTGTTTTAGTTGGTTGTAAATAAATCTGACCTACTAGCTCATTTCTATCAATAACGTCTGGTGTGTTGTTTGTTTCATCCATTACTACTTGGAAAGCATACAAACCTTGTCTTTGTTGAACTGACTCTAAATATGGGTTAACTTGTGCTAAGAAATTATTTCTTGTAGCGATTGTATTTTGTTCAAATACTAAGTTATCTGATACTTGAGTAATATATCCTTTAAGAGAAATTAACAATCTACGTACATTTACACGATCTAAAGCACTTGCTTTTTTCTGTAGTGTTTTTTGTCCAAATACTACAACTCCACTTCCTGGGAATGTTGCAATTGGGTTAACATTTGCTTCGTATAAAGTATCTCTGTTACCTGATGTTAATTTTCTTTCAGCTCTAATTACACTTCCTAAAGCTCCTCTAATTAAACCTGCGGGTGCGAACCATGGGTCTGAAGATGCATCAGTAAATGCGTATACTGCTGGAATGTACGTTGAAGTTGGCGCCCAAACTGTTTGTCCAGTAGCTGCGTCGATTGTTTGTAACCACGGCCAGTATGTAGCTGAATATGATGTATCATATCCTGATGCTGCATTTGTTACGGTTGCAATAGTACTATTATAAGGCACTAAATCAATTACTGAAATACAATCGGTTCTACCTTGTGCTAATGATACTAATGATTGAACTTGTGTTCCGTGTAAAGTTCCTATTAATCCAGGAGCTGAAATTACATTGAATTTGTAATCGTCAGTATTAGATAATAATGAAATTGCTTGGTTATAATCTGAAGGGGATATACCTTGGATGTTGTCTGCTGTGATTACTTCATTGAATTTAGCAGTGTTGTTAACGACATTAAGGCCCGTTGCTGATGCAAATGAACCTGAGGCTACAGCTGGCATACTACCTGTGAAGGCAGGTTTAACTGTTCCATTATTATCGAAATATTGTGGGGTTGGAGTGTTTACTGCACTTACATAAACATAAGCACTTTTGTTAACATAATTACCATTAGTTTTAACATAGTAATCAGTTCCATCTAGCTCTACTGTTTGATACGTATCACCTATTACTTTTGCTACATAATTAGTAGCAGTAGGATCCATTGATAAATTATTATATGTTTCTAGGACTGCTTTTTGATTTGATGTATCATTACCACGTCTAATAAATAATGAAAATTGACCTGAGGATGTGTTAACAGATCCAATTTCCCATCTAATATTATCAGCTGAACCACTATTTAATGTACCACCAGCAGCATCTGTTGCTGTCCAGTTGTTCATTATATTTCCTTTGGAAATAGTTGATAATTGGAAAGATGATTTTTGATATCCGGCATCGGCCGCATCTGTAAATCCTATAGTAGTAATACCAGAATTATTAGCAGAAGCTAAACTTCCTGAAGTGACTGCGGATGTGAATGATCCTGTTACTACTCGAGTAACTAAAAGAGATTCACCCCCTTGAGCAAAGTAATTTCTGGCTGCAATTGAATTTAGGTATGTGTAAAATTGAGATCCACTTTCTACGGATCCTCCAAAAATAGCTTCATATTGGGAAAACGATCCAACGGCTGTTGGAATATTAACTGGGCCCTTTACTGCTGAACCAATTATAGCTGCACCAAAAGTTAAAGGACGACCGCCAATAAATGATGAATCATTTTCTCTTGTTAGTACACCCGGAGATATTAAAGTTTCTGCCATTGTTATATTTTATTATTATTATTTGTTTTATTATAAATATTAGAAATATTTTCAAGAAATTAAGTTATTGAAGTAAATTCTCCGTTTCTTAAATCAATATTACCCTCACCATATTTGTCTTGTAATTCTAGGGCTGTTTTTGTTTGATTTACTTCTAATTCTTGGTATTCTTTTAATAATTTTTCTTTATCTCGTTTAAAAACATTTATTTGTAAATCTAATCTACCTAAATTTACTACAATTTTATTAATACCTTCCTGGTATCCTTGTAATGTTTGCAACTCTTTGTCTAATAACTTTTTATTTTCCATTTTTAATGTTTTGATTTATGATAAATATGTAATAAAGGTGTTGAAATTACATTCTACTGCGATTATCTGAAGTAGGATTTTGGATTATTTCAGTTGAATCTTGTAAGTTACTAACAGCCTCAGTTGTTATAGTAATTTTTGCTTTAGAGTTATATACTTTAGTGGCATTTAATTCTTTTTGGATTGTATCAGGAATTATATATCCTCTTAACCTTAATGTAAACTCCCCTTTTACTAATCTATCTTGACCTTGAGTTAATTCAGTTGCTGTTGTAAAAGAATCTATAAATGCTCTAAATTGAAATCTTTCAGGATTGCCCCAATAAGAATCTGATGCGTATTCACAGGCCTCAATTACTTTATTTAGTTGTTCCATATAGTATGTCTGGATTAGGCAACTATATTCTAATGTTACGTAATCAGGTTGAGCTACTATGTGGAATTTTTCTACAGGTTTTCTGTTATTTAAACTAGAAAAGTTACTATAAAAGTTTTTTTTACTAAATTGTTTAGACCACGTACCGTATAAATTAGGTTGGTTAGCATCTAGTTTATTAGCAACGGTTCTATCCTTGGAAATACTATTTCTCTTAATTACAATAATAGGTAACATTATAGCTCCATTTTTATCTCTATATGAACCATCTTTTTGGTATTGGTTCCACCTTTCAGACGCACCATATAATACGGGAACATCTCTCCTAGTGCCATTTTGGTATACAAATGGTTTTATAACGTTTTGAAAATAATAAAATACGGATTCATCTAAATCCTGAATTCCAATGGAATATTGTTTAGTTTTATCATCCTTAAAACTCATCTTAGTAGATCTATTAAAAGGGATCCCAGTTTCTTGATAGTTAGCTGGGGTGTTTTTTAATTCATTAACATTGTTAGGATTACCCCGACCCCCTCTATCTTCAATACCAGGAAATGGGGTTTGTTTTTGTTGACTTAAAGTCAATTGGTTTTTAGGTTGTGGTTTTCTTATCTTAGTCATAGCTAGAACCTTTCTTTATATGGTGAAATATTTACTTTATCCGATGGAATATAATAAGTAGAAGCAATTATTGAAACACTTTCTCCAAATTTTTCCAACCCGGGGTTTAAGGGGTTTGGTGTCCCATCGTAATCATTATTAGGGTATGAGGGGTTTTTGCCTCCCCAATATTGGTTAGAGACTGTACCCTGAACTCCATAGTAGCTTTCTTGGTATAAAATTATATCTCCAACTTCAGGGACAACGTCAGCTTTAACTAAGTCATCCCTTAAAAAGAAAAAATCAATATTTTGTTCTTGAGTAATAAGTTCTAAATTACCACCCGGGAAACTTTGATTATTTCTATTTATTAAAACATTAAATAAATAGGGGCCGTTGTAATACTTATCTTCGGCTGCCTCTCCATATAGATTTACTTTGGTTTCTTCTAATTTAAACTGGTATATAGCACATTGCTGCGTAATGATGTTACCCATTAATTCCCTATTAATATGTCTTAATAAAGAAACGTCTCGTGCTGATGTAAACAATGCCATATTATGCTATATAAATTGTGTATGGAACTTTCTGCAGTTCCTGCATTTTAGATTCACCTTCTTTTGCTCTTCTTTCTAAAGAGGACAATCTAGAAGTTTCATCAAAATATGCTCTTAATCTTTCTATTAGTGCTATTTTTTCTGAAGTTGCTGCTGCTATTAAATCTGATTGATTTAGTGTAATATCAGAGTTAGGTATTGGGATTGTCCCATATTTACCTCTTACATATCCTAGCATTTCTTTAGATAATGCCAAAGCATATTCGAATATCCACTGTCTACCAACGGAGTTGATGAAGTTATAATTAGGGTTATCAAATGGAGCGTTTGAAACATTTGTTACTTTATCAGGCATTTGTTGTACCGATGTAGCAATTCTTTCATCTCTTAAAATATATTCAAACCATACTTTTCTGGATTGTTCTGCATTATAAGAACTAAAATAAGGGATTGGGAATAATCTTAATTTATCGTCTTTAATTTCAAAACTATACTGATTCCATCTAACTTGTTGGTTCATTTCGATAGCTTGAATTACTTGCATATTATAACTCAATGGCATAGATAAACCTCCTATACCACCACCTAATCCACTTAAACCTGTTATACCTGCTGCTGCTACACCACCAAAACCCCATCCTGTATAAGGTTCAAGAAATCGTGCTGAAGCCGGAATTGGTTCTTGGTAAAATACTCTTTTAACTTCTATACCATTTTGATATTCAGAACCCGTAAACCCACTAGCTGTCATAAATGTAGAGAATGAATAATCCTGAATACTTGATGTTAAATCAAATGAACCAGAATAATATGGAACATTCCCTCCTGATCCTGCTTCTTCCCCATACATTTCGGTTAGCCTAACTATAGGTTCAAATGTAGGAGATAATAAAGCTTGGTTTAAGGAAGAACCAGTAGTTAAACCTTCCAATGATAATTGGTTGTCTCTTATTTTATAAGAGTATAATTCATTACCATAAGTAGTAACTGCTTCTTCAAAAGCTGTAAATATTGACCCTGATTGTAATTCGACATCTACTATAGGATAACCTAATCTAGAAGCCACAAATTTTGCTACTTTTACAGAGTCTGATGTGAAGTCCGATTGGTTATTATAAAAACCAAATGGGACCGCATCCGGGTTCCATATAGGACAGCCATCATATATAGGAATGTTCATATGTTTATTTTAGTTATAAATATTGAACTAACTTTTATTATTATAAGTATAGGAACCTGATGTTGTATTATTCTCTAAATTATAGAGTATTTATCACTTTTTAACCTATTTTCAAATGCTTCCATAGGTTGAGTGTTGGTATAATGAAAACATTTATATAATTCTTCTTCATTGTTTAAATCAAAAGAAGCTATAGGTTTGATGTGGTCAATATGCCAATAATTCCCCTGATTATCCCAATTCATTTTATCGTCGAATTTTAATTCTAAATAATTACAATAATCACCTATAGAACAACCTAGATATTCAATGGTTCTATCATTTTTTAATATTTGATATGTTTTTAAAGCCTCATGAATTCTAGCGGCTACGAGTTTTTTGATTCTGAAGGGTAGGTTTGTTGCGTATCTTTCTCTTTCCCATTCTCTGTATAATTCTTTATTGGTGTGGTAGTGGTTGTGGGAGTAGTTGTTAAAGTATTCTTTATTTTCTTTACGGTAGGTTTTGTAGTATTCATTATTCTTTCTCCCAGAGGTATGGTAGTAAGTTTTAAAATTAGAATTTAAACATAACTTACAATATCTGTGTTTTCCATCTATTTCCCCTTTACGTGCACAATACTCTGTTAAGGGTTTAATTTGATTACATTTTTTACATTGTTTCATAGGCCGGAATATTCATGTCGGTTATACATATAAAAAAGGGACGCAAAACGCGTCCCTTCTTATAAAATATGTAAATATTAAATACTATAGAGTATCTAAACCACTAACTTCAATTGTACCATAGAATTCGGGCCTTACCATTTTCTTAGCATAACGAGTAAGTAAACCTTTACGTGGAGTGAAGGTATTTGGATCATATACTAATGGAGTCATGATTAATGGAATGTATGGAGCAAATACTGCACCAGTTTCTAAGAACTGAGAACCTCTAAATCCTAAAAGGATTTTGTTAGTTGTCATATAAGGGTTCTTGTAAACTTTATAACGTCCATTTAATTGACCAACTTTCTGTACACCAAATGCGTAGCTTGCTTTAGCAGCATCACCATCAGTATCAGCAGCAAATCCAGGAATAGATTCCAAGATAGTACCTACTGAAGGAGAACATACTAAGAAGTTAGCACCACCACGAAGAGTTTTCTGGTGAATGATGTTAGATAGTTTTTGGATTTTAGTTCCTAATGTTTGGAACCATTGTCCTTGAGAATTGTAGAATCCTAAGCTTGTAATAGTACCATCGGCACCATTATCAACGATAGATTGGTTGTTAACTGCAGACCATACTTCATTTCCAGCTGCTGCGTTTTCTAACAACATTCCTAAGATCTCTAAGTCAATTTCTAATGAAATGTACTCACTTAAGATTGAAGTCAATTCAGCTTCAGCATCTAATGCGTGGTATGCATTTAAATCTTGTGCGAATTCTGGCGTCCATACTGCTTTCAATTTTCTAGTTTTAGCAACGATTGCAGATGATTTCATCTGTACATTGATTTCTGGAATTGAAATTGCTGGGGAGTTCAAGCTGTTAGGCTCTGGGTTGTTATCTTCAAAATCTCCTCTGTATTGGTCAGTTGGTTGTAATTGGTAAATTACACTAACAGATCCAGTAACTGCATCACTAGCAAATGCTGATTTAGTTACAACAAAAATAATGTTTGCACCACCATTATAAGCAGTAAAAGCAGATAATTGAATTCCTGCAGAAGCAGAAACAGCATCATAAGCGCTTGATCCTGAGAATAATTGGAATGCAGCTACACCTTCTTTATCTACGAAATCTAAAGAAGCAGTAGGTACTGCAATTTTGTAAAACGTATTTGCTGTAGCAGATGCTGAGTAGTTAGAATCGAAATCTAAATCACTCCAAGCAGCATCTGTAAAGAAAGTTCCACCAGCAGTTGCTACTGAAGAAGCTGTATTGTTAATTGAATATCCAAATCTTCCTGCACCATAAAGACCACCTTCTGTTCCATTTCCAAAAGGAGCTGTAGCAGCAGTAGCGTTACCGTATAAAGAATCTCCTGCACTGAAAGGTGATTTATTACTTCCGTATTGGAAGTCTAAGAAAAATACTAGACCTGAAGGTAAGTTCATTGGTTGTACACTAACGAATTCTTTCGCTGCGATTTGACCAAATACTTTTCTTACCAATGGTAAAGCAACTCCTGCCCACTGACCACCTACGTTAACAGCAGTTTGTGATTGGAATGTACCTGAAGATGCAGCACCTCCACCAGTTTGTGAAGATTCTACTACAAGCTGTTTAGCTTGGTTTTCAAGAATCATACCCATGTTGTTTTTGTGGGTACCACTTAGACCTTCTAAAAGACCTGTTTTTTCCCATTTGCCAGATAATCTAGCCGCATCAGACTGCATAGAATGATATGGGTTTGCGCTTTCTAATAATGAATTTAAGCTCATGTTTAAATTTTTTAGTTTTTGTTTATATTAATTTTAATTGTTATATTAGACCTGCAAGCTTACGCATACGGTCATATACTTCGTTTGATTCGATAATAGGTTGTCTTGTTGTTTTAGGTTCTAAACCTATTAATTTTGAAGATGAGCCTCTTTTAATTGATTCATTAATAGTTGGGTTAGTTGATTTATTAATCAACCCTTCTGATAGTGTTTCAAAAATAGTTTTAGCTTGTCTTACATCTACTGCCTTATCAAACGCTTTTAATACTTTAACCTTTTTATCTTCGGTTAAGTTTTTTGCTTTAAAGATTTTGTTAGTGTAAAGTAACTTAGCATTTAAAAGATTTACTTCTTGTAATTCAACTTTAAGGGCATTGATTTCATTCATTGCTTCTTTAAATCTCATTTTTTCAGTTTCAGCTTCAATTTTATCGTCTTTTTTACGATCATCACCTTCAGCTTTTTCTTTTTTAGTCATTTTCTCGTCTAACTCTTCTTTTTTAGCTTCGTCGATTTCAACTTCAATATCTACGTCTTCAATGTCTTCGACATCTTCGACATCTTCAACATCAACATCAACTTCGTCTTCTACGAATTCATCGCCGGGTTCAATTTCTCCACCTGCGACCATGTCTTTAATAACATCCTCAATGAATCCTTTTAAGTCATCTTCTGACATATCTTCAAGGTCAATTTCCTCGTCCATATCTCCTTCCATGTCTTCTTTCTCGTCTTCTTCGCCATCTAAGTAGCCTTCTTCTTCAGCATCGGTACGTTCGTCCTCTTTCAAGTCCTCTTTTTCGTCCTTCATACCGTCCTTGTAGCCTTCTTCTTCAGCGTCTGTACGAGCGTTTTCATCAAGTTCGTCTTTTTCTAATTCTGCTAATAATTCATCAAGATTAATTTCCTCGTCTACTTCATCTTCTTGAACCGTTGATTGCCCCACTTTACGTGGAGATAGGTCTTTTAAAGAATCACCAGCAGGTGAATTTTTTCTTGCAAAACTAGGAGCGTCTGCTTCTTTTAATTTTTCTTCATCCTCATCGTCTCTATCCATTTCTTCTAGTTTAGCAGAAAGCATGGATTTCAAATGTGGAGTAAAAGCTTCTTCAAGAGCAAGTTTGGCGTTTGCAATAGCTGTTTCTTTTACAGATTTAGCTTCAGCAATAGCACTTTTTAACAAATCTCTGTTTGCCATAATATCCCAAAATTTAAGTTTGTGAAATACGATTATTAAGAATCGTAATAGAAATAATAATTCTCGACACCATATAAGAGATGGTGTATTATGCTTATACGTATATGAGTATTTTTTAAAAACACAAAAGACGCTAAAAAAGCGTCTAATGTTTTCAATCCGTCGGTAGAGCCCGAAGAAAATATTATTTTATTTATTACATGTTATATACAATACCGTAAATCGTTTTACCACCTACTCTGATAGTAAAATTTGAAGCATCCCCATATTCATCTTTTACTTTTTCTGGGTTAAAAGAAAAATCTAAACCTGATTCTCCTAATCCTGCTACTTCTGGGTCTTCATTACCATCGATATCAGCTCCAGGCCCAATTTCATATTCAGATTGGAATTCAATATCATCTTCGTCCCAACTATATTTTTTAGCTAAAACTTGAATTAATTCAGCTTTGTTGTTTTTTAAAAAAGATAAAATATCTTCTTGTTGTTCTAATGAGTTTTCTTTGTTAAGGGGATTTAAATTCCCTACTAAATCTTGAGCATACTCTTCAACTTCATCTGAATTATATCCAAAATCTTCAACATCCTCTATAAATTCAGCCTCATTATTAGTAAGTATACGTGCTAATATACTACCTGCGTTCTGCATTGCTGTATTAAAATCTTCATCTTTTATAAAGTATTTTATTTGATTAATAAAATCTCTTTTTTGTTGGGGAGTAATGTTAATACTTTCTACTTCTTCTTTAAATAGCCTACCTTCAGCTAAATATTTTTTTAAATCGAAATTGTCCATTTTATTATTGTTTTTAAATTATTGGGCATGACCCTTTTGAACAAAGGATTTCATGTATAATACTATTTACTTTTGTATAGTTTTGAGTAGGAAATTCTTTGCCTTCTCTAAGAGCATGCATAAATGAATCTGGGTTTGAAGGTGTTGAAACAAAATCCCAACATAGTAATTCAAAGTCGTCTTGTACTTCCATTAACCCACCTACATCTTTAAGTGAACCCATACCACGAGATGATACACCTACTGTAATACCACTTTTAACAAGTTCTTTAAGTATTTGGCCTGATGGAGTTGGTAAAATTTCTATTTTACCCATTACTTTATCTTCATCCCACCAATATTCATTTATAATATGAGATACGTTTTTTAAATTTATAACAGTAGCTTCTGGGTGGTCTAATTCACCCATTGCTCGTCTTTCTTTAATAAGTTGTGAATACTTACCCATTTCACGTTCCCATAAATCCCTAGAATAATATCGACCATTACCGTTTTTTACTTCGGCTGTAGCTAATATTCCTTCAACCATCAAATTACCGTTATCCTTATTAACATTTTCAGTTAATTGGACACGGTTATAATTTAAAGTATGGGTTTCTACTAGGAGTTGTTTATTCATCTTCAGATTGAATTTCATCTACAATTTCTGCTCTTTGGTAAGCTTTACCACACATCTTTTCATACACTTTTTCCATCGCTGATTTTTTCTTTTCTAGAAGCTTGATTTCTCTTTGCATTTCTTTCATTTTAGTTTTATCAATCAATTCTTTTAGATTTTCATCCTCGTTAATTGAATTAACTCTTTCTAATTTTTCATCAATGTAGCTAGATAAAAATTCTAATTGAGCTTCCATTTTTACTTCTTCAGCTTCTTTACCAATTTCAGCTAATTTAGAATCGATTGATTCTTTTTTAGGTTTTTTAGCTTTATCTAAAGCTGCTTTTTTCATTGGTTCTTTTTTATCACCATCCCCATCGATATCTGCGAAATCAGGTTTACCAGCTTCGTCCATTGGTAAATCTTTTTCTTTATTTTCTTCAGTATATAATGAACTATGATATTGAGCCCCTGATTGTTGTTGCCATTCGTCTTCGGCCATCATTTGTCTAATCATATTTCCTGATTGAGCAGCATATGAATTAGGATTACCTGTTGTTACAACACCACCTAATGATTCTTTAACCAATTTATAAAGTTTATTTTCTTTAACTGGGATCATATCAGCTTTTCCGGCTTTTAGCTTATCACTATACCCGCTTCCACCATACGTTTTACCAGAATTTTCTTCAACTTTTTGTTCTGTATATCCTATACCAACACCAAACTGACCTTCTTTTACATAGTGTAATTGGTCTTTAGCTAAGTTTTTGATTACTTTTTCTTGTGCTTCCTCTAATGATAATTCTGGGTTTTCTTTGATTTCATAATAAACACCATTCATCATTTCTTGGGCATTTACATTATTAATGTTATCTACCTTAGGCGAATAGTCATAATTATGTTTTTCAATATTTTCTACAGTCCCATCAACTTTTTTAGCTTCTGCTTTAATTTTTTCATCTTGTTCCTTTGTATTAACTTTTTCCTCGTCGTCAATAATAGGTTTTAATGATTTTGCTTTTTCCTCAGCAAGAAAAGCTTCAAATTTATTTTCCCAAGCTTGTTTATTAGGATTAAAATCTTCAGATGTTAATTGAACTAAAGGTTTTAATGTAACTATACCACCAAATTCTTCATTAATAATACTTTTATTTTTCAGGATTTTTTCAGTATCCGAAAAATTATTAAGATTAGAAATTAAATGTGGGAAAGTTCTTTTTGCTTCTTTTAAAAATAAGGCTTTATCACCTTTTCCCTCTTTTATTAAATTGTATTTTTCTTGTAGTGTTTTCATTATTCGTTTGTTAATAGTGTTTTTATATCTTGTAGATAATCTTTAATTAAATCTGTTCCAGTTACTACCCCATAACTATCTGGTTTTTCTCTGTAGTATTTTATTGTTGCAATTTTAGCTTGTCTTAAAGGTTTAATTAAAGCCTCTAATTCGTTTTCAATTTCATCAAAAGCTTTAATTCTTTCTTCTTGAAATTCTGATACTTTACTAGCTTCCTCTTTTAATTTATACTTATACATATTAAACGTTTTTTACTTCTAAACCACTACCTTTCTTCTCTTAATTTCCATTTTTGGGTTTGGGCACTAATTGGTATTTAAATTGTTTTACGTATGTATTATCTTTTACACCCTCTTCAGAGGTTTTTGGTCCTGGGCCTAGGTTTTCACCAGGTTGTTCAGTAATTTCTTCAATATCTTTTTGTTTTTTAGGTTTTCTAAAAGCATATTTACCTAAATAACCACCAGCACCCCCAGAAGTAGACATTTCATCAATATCTTCCTCATTTACACCCCTAGATTTTTTATATTCTTCGGGGTAATTATTTCTAATATGGGTTCTTATTTCATTTCTAAGTGATCTGGCTTGTTGGTAAATATCTAAAAACTTTTTATCATCTTTAACTTTAGTATAAACACCTTTAGCAGTAGTCACTAAATCATCGGATTCATCAAGCAACTTATCTATATTGGGGGTTTGGAAAATGTCCCAAGATATCCCACCTGTAGTAGAATCAATGGCAGTAACAGTAGATTTAATTCCATTTATAATTTTTGTATCACCTACTTCAAATTCTTTAAGTTTATACTTGTACCCCATTTGATAATTTGATTTCTTTTACAAGTTCATAATATTGTAACAAGTCAACTAAATTGTCGTCACTAACTTTAGATGTTTTATCTAATTCAGTTAGCATTTTAGATACCTCTTGTATTTTTATTTTTGTAGCTTTATCTTTAACCTTTTTGGATTCACCCACCAATAAATCTTTTAATTCATTTATTTTAGAATTATAAAAATCTCTCAACCCCGGAGCAGAATCTACTGAGTTGATATATTCTTTAAGTATTTGTTTTTGGTCTTGGTTTAAGCCATCATACTTTTCATTAAACTTTTCTAGTAAAATTCTATATGTTAATGACCTTAAATCTTTATCGTAAGTAGCAAATTCTTTTAATACTTCATCTTCAGGTTTAGATAGTTTTGGTTTTTGATTTGTTAAATGTTCTAATAAATTAATTTTATTATATATTAACTGTTCATTATCTGGGTGGGGGGTGTTAGTATTCTCTATTAAAGTATAAATAGATGCTAGAGTTTTATAATCACTAATTTGAGAACCAAAGAAAGTAACTAAATCATAATGTTGTTTTATTTCATTAATCAAGTTATATTTTTGTTTCTTTAAAACACTTCTATTTAAATGCTTAGAATTTGATATAGTGGTTTCTATATAAACATTAGCATAAGATTCACTTAAATTTTTAGATTTTAAGATTGATTCATACAATCTATACTCACGGCCTAATTCACTTTTTACAAAATATTTCTTTAAAATATCAATAGCTGGGGAGTCTCCACCTTTTAAGGTGTCTGCTGTAATCTGTCTAACTAGTAATTCAAAAAGAACTCCAGTGTTTTTATATTTAGAATGTTTGGTTTTCATTTAAAAAATATATTTATTTATAAATATTAACCTTTTAGTTGAGATTCATCAAGGAGTGTACTATCATCTTTATCTTGCTCAAAGATTAATTTCTTTTCGCTCATTTTCTTAAAAGAATCTATATTTTTTAGATATGTAATTTTAGCACCTTCTAAATTTAATCCTGATTTGTTAGTATCCGTTCTACTATCTCTTGAATCATTTTTATCTGTATCTTTCATACGTTTAGTCCCTAGTGGGTCTTTACCGAAGTTACTGTCTTGTTTACCGTGGTTAGAAATAGATTTTTGTGGTCTTCCTAATTTGGGGTCGTCATCACTATATCCATCGGGCACATTCGCCGGGTCGGAGTACATTCTCCCTTTACCATATAACGAAGCTAAATCGTGAGGTGTACCATAGGATTTACCAGTATCAACTGGGTCATTACCCTCTGCTTCAATTTGAGCATTTCTAAACTTACGTTTTGAATCTTGTCGAACCATATCTCGGTATTCATCAAACTGATCTTCACTAAAGTGATAAACATTGTGGTAAATCCAATCAGAGGGTACTAAACCTTGTTCTAATAATACACCGGCTAATTCAGATTTTGATTTTAACAACTCAATTCTTTCTTGATCGTAAATGATCGATGGAGTTGTCATTGATAATTCAAAATTTGTTAATGTCTCATCTGTATAACCTTGAGTGTATAAGTGTACTAAGGCAATTTTATTTAATTCTGAGAGTAATATTCTTTGTACTCTATCAATAGTACGAGCAAATCTAATATCTTGGGCTGCTAAAGTTGCTTTACCTTCTACCCCTTCTTCATACCCCATAAATGCTTTTGGAACTTTAAGGGCAGCAAATAATTTATCTCTTAAATATTCTACATCAGCAATACCATCATAAGCTAAACCTGGTGTAGTGTCAATTTTAGTAGCAGAATCATTACCTCGTACTGGTACGTAAAAATCTTCAAGCATGTTTTGCATATTATACTTTAAGTTATACTCACCTGTTTTTTCGTCCATCATAGGAGTACGCTTCATATTATTGATGGTCTTTTGCATAAACGCTTCTACTTCATTTGGAGGTATAGAACCAACATTTATGTAAAATATTCTTTTTTCGGGAGCACGTGCTATCCTATGAATTAACATAGCGTCTTCCATTAAAGCATATTGTTTGTATAATTTACGAGCTGGTTCAATATACGATCTACCATAGGGTAAATAATTAACATCACCCACCATTCTAAAGTGAGCCATTTCATAGTTGTCATATATAATCCCCCCTCTATCATCATCGGCTCCATTAACACCCGCTACATTATAGTAACCACTTGAAGAACCACCAGAAAAACCTTCAGGGTTCCATTTGAATTTTATTTCAGCCGGGTTCTGTGGGTTTGCACCCTCTATTCTTTCAATATGGTATGCTGTGTAAGGGATTACATTGTAAACACCAAATTTTTCAGCAATCTCTAATTTTAAGAAAAAATCACCATACTTACACATTTGTCTAACCCACATCCAACCATTAAACTCTATATTTAGAATATCATAAAATAAATTATATAATATCTTTTGTATATCTTCATTTGAGCTTCTAATTTGAACTACCTCACCCATATCATTTTTTAATGTAGATTCATCCGCTATGATGTCTAAAGCAGAAGCGATAATTGCATCCTGGTCCATTATATCATATTCTGAATATAGGGTGGTTCTTAAGTATTGATAGTTTAAGTTAAATTGGGCACCATATAATGATGTAGGCATTGTAGAATAAACTCTGTTGAATCTATCTACTAATGCATTAGTTTCATATTCTCCACTAGATTGAATATGTCCTGAATCAATAGTTTTTACTTGATTCCCCCCTACATTTCGTATCACTACGTCTGTAGAGAATAACCTTTTTAACCTTGAAAATACGCTTTTATCTGCCATATTATTATATAATTACTATTATTGTTATAAATATTATTTAAAGAGCCAACTAATATCCTCTTTACCATGTTCTGTTTTCATTGAATATGGGTTGCTATATGGGTTTGGTACTCCTGTACCATAACCACCCATATAAGGTGTTCTGTTAACTGATATATTATTTAATGTTTGTTTAGTTAAATCAATACCTCTTTGTCTAAATTTAAGTGCTGTATCTCGTACATACAAGGCTATACCGAAGGCCATAACTAAATCATCGTTATATCCAGTTTGTGCTTCTGCTCTACCATTTTTCCAAATAAATACTTTCATTTCCTCTACTAACCTCTTTGAATGTATTGTAACACTTCGATCACTAATATATTCTTGGAATTTACCTATTACCATAGGTCGTGTTTTAGAAGACATTGTAAACCCCGCAACCATTTTTGAGTGGTCTTGATATGTATCAAAATACGAATCAACTGTTGCTTCTCCACTCCGTTGTGAATAGTAAAGATTAGCATATTGTCTATCAATGGCTACTTGTATAGTTGCCCAACCAATATTAGCATTTTCTATTACTAACATTGCATTATTATATTCAGCAGCTATACCTACTAATAAATGTCCAAATTCTTTTGTTCCAATTTGTCCTTTATATTCAGCTACTTGTACGCTATTTTCAATATCAATTACATGAAATGTAGAAAAATCTTTCCCATCACCTCGGGCAACATCCGCTACCACCATGTAATCTCTACTATAATCTGCTGATTCCCAGACCCATAAATTTTGGTCTGCTCCTCTACGTTCTAATGGGTCCTTAATGTGGGTTTTTTCATAATATTCTAAATATTCATTATAAAATACTATATCACCCGAGGTACTAAAATCACAATCACATTCCTGTGCAGCTAATCTAGGATCACCTAATAAAGCATCTTGAGCATCTCTCCATGTTTGGTCTCTTTCGGGGTGAACATACCAAGGTAATTTAACAGGTAAAAAATCGTTTTCCCCACTTTCTGCTTTAACCCATGTTTGGTGAAACCAATTACCTGTACCATAAGGTGTAGATAATACAATAGCTCCCCCCCCTGTTGCTAGTGTTTGTTGAGCTGATGCCCATGTCTCCGCAATGTTATCAATAAAAGCTGCTTCATCAATGATTAGTAAAGATACTGCTTCTGAACGTGCCGCATCTGCATTAGAGGATTTTGCTTGTATTTTTGACCCATTTGATAATCTTAGAGATAATTTATTGTTTTCAGCCGAATCTACTTTAAGCCATGAGGGTAAATTCTCCCACATAAATTGTACTTTTGTTACTAAGTTTCTTGCTGTTGCTTGTGTAGTAGCTAATGCTAATATATTTTTATCTTTATGAAAGATCATTAACCAAAGTGAATAACCCGAGACAAGAGTTGATATACCTAATTGCCTAGATTTTAATATAGTCGTATAATCGTTTTTTTGGAATAACGTTAATACTTTTTCTTGAAATGGGTATAGGTTGAATTGTATGCGACCGCGTTGTGGATGCTGTATATAACAGTACTTACGCATAAAATGTATGGGATCCTTAGCACATTTGAGATATTCTTGACGTATTACTATTCTTAAATCTGACATATAACTATTTAATTAATATAGCGGTTCCTATTACTGCTATGATTCCCGCCCCTCCTATTAATTTTGTTTTTCTTTTTTGTTTATTTAAGTCAGATATTAATTTCTTGTTTAAATCTATAGTAAGAGATAATTGGGAACTTTTGTTTAATAATATTAAGTTAAGATTATCAATTCTATAAAGAAAGATACTTTCAATACTATCTTTAAAAACAATTTTACTTTCTAATAAAGAAACTTTATTTGATATTATGAATAATTCTTTTTTATAACTATCCCCAGTTATTAGATCCTTAATTACTAGACGGGCTGTTGGTTTTTTTAATCGTATCGAAGTGCTGTCTATAACGTTCTGTGAAAAAACGTTCAAGCTCATCATACTTATAAAGACCAACATTATTAATTTTTTCATTTGTTTGCCATTTTAATTTAATAATCTTATTATCCTGTAAGTTAATTTCTTTGTCTAGAGCTAATATTTTGGTATTTAGAGTATCAATTTCAAATGTTAAACTTTCATTTATACTATGTAGTGAATCTACTTTACTTTCTAAATTTTTTATTTTATTATTATACTCAATATTATATTTTTCCCCATTTGAAGAATACATATTAAACAAATAATAGGCCCCAAAGAATAATATTGCTATATATAAAAACCTTTCTTTAGATGACATTTTTTTCTAATTTAGCAACTAGTGCTTCTAATTCTTTCTTTTTAGGTGTTTTTATTTTCAATTGGTCTTTAATTTTTTCTTTTTCAACACCATCTGCTTTACTATAGTCACGTGCTAAAGACTTCATTTCAGTAGTTATATCTACTAATGCCTTAACAGCAATATCTAATTTTTTATGTTTACCACGGGCGGCTTTGGCTTGTGCAATTGCATCTTTCTCGGATTTTTCATCATCATCACCATCATCCTCATCATCAACGTCTTCATTTAACCCATAATTACCAGCATTATCTATATACCCTTGAAAGAATCCTTTTCGATATGCTTGGTGGTCTGGTTTATTTTTGAATCTAGACTTAATGTTTTCAAATGCTTCTTCACCAGCTTCAAAGCCCATTTCTTCAATATCGGCTAGACCCATATTAACTTCATTCATTTTTCTAATTAAATATAGACCTTGTTTTGGATCCCACATATAATTTTTAGGATCGAATCCTTTTAACTTTTTAGCTTTTTGATATTCTGCTGGGGATAAATCATCTTGTTTAAGTAAATTGTTAGCTTCTTCTAGACCCATCTCTTTGCTTAATTTAGAAGTTTTTTCAAGTTCTTTATTTAATTCCTTTTGGTTTTGAACTTCTTCAGGTGATGCTTCGGATAGGGAAGAAAATATTTCCCCTTTTATAAACTCTTTTAATTCAGATCTTTTCATTAGATTTTATATTATTATTAGATTTTATTATAAATATGTTAAAGACTAGTAATATTCAATATTTGTTGAATTCGCTCCTCTGTAGATCCGGATATTATTTGGATTTTACCTGCTCTATGTCCATATTTTTTAATTAATGTAGTAATGGTAAAATCAATTAAATCTCTATAATGTTCATCTGTTGTACGTATACCGTTATCTTCAATTTCTAACCCATAAGGAGATATATAAAATATATAATCGTATTCTCTAACAAATTCACTAGCATACGTTTCAAATGCCTCTTTATCTTGGTGAGATATTGATTTGGCATTTAATGTAAACGCCATAACATCTATTATTGTTCTATCTGTGATGATGTTATCGTGCATTAATTCACCACATCGTTCAGCTAAAAATACCGTTTGCCCCTTTAATGTTGAATCAGTATTCAATGGAATACCTAATGACATTAAATGTTGGCTACGTTCTGTTATAAATTTGTAGCCTTTAAATTGTTTTAATTTAGATAAAGCATTAACTAAACTTGTTTTCCCTACAGACATGGTTCCGGTTAGTCCTATTTTCATATTTGTTTATTTAAAATACTATTAATGTCGGTGTTGTTCTCCTTTAGGAGCGGGTTGTTTAAACCAAGGTAACCCGGTTTGTTGCTTAATTGCTTCTTTGTGGTCCTCTTCAGTGTATTGGATACCATAAAGGTAATATTCTCTCTTTTTCTTGTTACCCTCTGGTATCAAAGCGGGCCCCGCCCAATTGTGTAGTTTACCATCCCAAAGGTGAGCAATGGTTCCATCTGCTTTTTTTAATTTTTGAGGTTTTGGGTAAGGTATTTTTTTATCTGCCATAATATTATTATTTGTCGTAAATATACGAAATATATTTGGATTAGCCAAAATATACTCAGCAACATATGTCCCTTGTGCACCACTTACTGTTATACCTCTAGCGGAAAGTGCATCCCCAACAAAATGTACGTTTGGATACTTGGTCAAGGCTAAATTAGTATAATCAACAAGTGGTTCAGGTGACAAATATTTTACTTCAGGTATGTACATACCCCAATCATCTTTTAATGTAGGAAATATTTCTTTCATTCCATCAATAAAATCATCAATGTATTTAAAATAACCTTCAAATGCTTCTCTTACTTCACCCATTACATACTCATTTATTTGAGTTGCTTCTACATGACCTCCTTCTGATGTTAATGAAGATGTTCGTGAAGGTGAATAATATAATCCTTTATTATTGATTTGTAATTTTTTAACTAAATTTCTACTCCAAGTAAATGGATCTTCGATACCATTTAACTCCATTATGATGCCGAAGTTAGTCATGTCGTTTCTAAACTTCTCATCTTTTTTAGCGTGACCATTATATGAGTAGTTTCCATATGTTTCTTCTACTGCTACAAATGCTGCATTATTGTTAGTACAGAATGAACGTAATGATACTCCTTTATCATCAAATTTTCTATATAACTTAAAGTCATAGGATACATCAATTAATTTCTGGAAGTGTTTTTGTGGTGCTTCAAAACGAACACCAATTTGTACCGATTTAGGTTCAGTTGGTAAGTCATATTCTTCAGCTAAAGATTTACCAAAGTCAATTCCAGATTTACCTACACCGAATATAAGTTCATCGTAAGATGATCTTATTTCTTGTTGGTGTTTGTCTTTTCCCCTAATAAATTTAGCATTAAAATCAATGCTAGTTACTTTAGTTTCCCAAATAAAATTCACACCCTTATCAACTAAATAATCATACCAATTTTTAGCAATTTCAGATAAATAATCTGTGCCAATATGCCATACCGGAAATAATCTTAACCCAAAGTATGGTTTAATAAAATCAGGTTCTGCTGTTGGATTTGAACAATGAACTTCCTCCGGTTTAGGGTGAAAACGTTTAAAGTTAGTAATAACTTGATCCATTAATTCCATTGCTTTATCTTCACCACAATATTTTGAAAGTTGACCACCTATAGCAGTATGGTAAGTTAATTTACCATCAGACCAACCACCTGCTCCTAGGAAACCTTCCATTACTTCACTATATTTTCTATCGTATGGGTTTTTACCCATATCAATAATAGTGATTTTACCATCAAATCCATTATCAATTAGCTTAGTAGCAGCGTTTACATTTGCTACTCCGGCTCCAACCATTACTACATTTTTACTCATATTGTATCCTTATTTATGTGTTAATATACGAAAGTTGTTTATGCTCTCCTAATATTTTATAGAATTTGTTTTGGTTTATTTTTAAATCCTCAACGCATTCTTTTCGTGAATTATAAATTTTACCTGTATTATTATCTTTAATAGATTTACCATAATTTCTTTTAAAGCTACCATTTAACCAATTTTCTTTCATTTTCCTGCTCTTCTCATCTTTTACTGATTGGGGTAAGGTGCGTCCAGTTTTTCCTCTATTTTTACCATCACTATTTAAACCTTCATTTATACTATTGTAATGGTTAACCCAATATCGTTCTCTCGTAATTAATATATCCCTTACACATTCTTCTACTACTTCAAATGTATGGTAAAACCACCCATACTTTTTTAAAGAATAATAAATTTCAGGTTGGTTTTTACAATCTAAAGTTCTATAATCGTAAAACCTCTTATGACAGTTTACACTTTTCCCTATATAAATTTTCCCCTCAGGGTTTGTTATTTTATAAATTCCACTTTCCATAATATTATTTTATTATAAATATATGAAAGAAAAATGTGGCACCCAAAGGATGCCACAGATATCTGTTTATTTTATTTTAAATCGAATAGGCTATGAATCTATTCTATAAAGTTTTTATTTATACCCCCACTTAAACTTACCTGATGTTTTATAATTACCTAAACAACATTGGGTTATTGAAGGGTAGTTTAAACTTAATTCTTTTTCAGAACATTCTTCGACAATAACCCAATCCTTTATATCATAAACCTTTAAGTGATTTTTGATTCTTCTTTCTATATTTTTGGAATAACCAATGTATACTTTATCTTCATTATTTATGAATTTATATATACCAACCATAATCATTTTTATAGTTTTCTTCCAATTTAAGGTTCTCATTAAATTGCGCTTCATATGAAACATTAGCTCCTTTCTTTATAAAGATATTTTCGAGTTCATTTTCAAGGGTATCCATAGAAGCACTATCACCTTCTTCGGGGAAGAACCAGTAATTTTCTCGGGAGTTATATACCCCATAAAATCCACTTTCCTCTACTGCCTGGTCTATTAAATCATTATCTTTTGAGGTTTCTCCCTTTACTATTAAACCCGTACCCCCAAAGTCGGTGTATTCAAATAGCCTACCTTCAGCTAAATATTTTTTTAAATCGAAATTATCCATTTTATTTTATTTTTCTATATTACCATTTCGTATAAATATACGAAGGATACTCGAGGTAGCCTAATTTAGGTGTGGTTATTTTAATCTTTTGACATTTTGTAAAGCTTCTCTAACTCCAACTTTAACTTTATCTTTTAAGGTTTCTTTTTTCTGTTCGTTGGTGGATTTTTTAACTTCACTTATGTAATTTTTATCATGTATTGTAACTCCACCGGCCATATTAGGGGCTGCACGGTATCCGTTTTCTTTTGCCTTTCTAATTATACGTTCTTTAGTGGCATCATCTAAGGGTTCTGTGATAATGGCTTTACCATTTTCATATCTGAAAGGTATGCCACCTATAATTCTATCTATAGGGCCTTCGTTTAATGACTCGCTCATATCAAAATGGGCACCTAAATGTTTCTTAAAGAAATCAAAGTCATCCCTGGAGAAACCTAAAAATTGGTCATTATTTAAATTTCGATAAACACCCTTGCCACCTTGTTCTTTACCTGTGTATCTCCACATTCCGCTTGAAATAGATGTATCTTGATATTTTATGTTTTTATCTAAATCAAAATCTGGGTAGTTAGAATTTGATTCGTTCATAGACATATTGTCTATTTCATCACGTACCCATTCTTTTTCACCTGAACCTAATTGATCGTAATCCATTCCAAATTCGGATTGTGCTACTTCATCGTAGTCTTGAGATTCGTTAATTATCTTACCAGTACTATCCTCGAGTTTGATTATTGCCTCCGGGTACTTTTTACGTAATATTCTGTAAAGTGCTGGTGCTAGTGCTGGGGTTTTTACTTCTTCTTGTTTTATTACTTTACCATCTTTACTTACTACTAAAGTAGCAGGGTAACTTCCTCTTTTTATTTTTAATTCTTCTAATGATTCTCCAAATTGGGGTCTACCTAATTCTTTTTTTCTAAGTTTAGATTTCCAATTAGACATATCATATTCATCCCAATCCTTAACTGGTTTAGAATTTAAGTAATGTATTTCCTGTTGTGTGTCCAAAAAGAATTTATTTACTTCTTCTTGACTAGGTATATTAGATTCCTTTAAATTAGTTTTAATTAATGCTTCATCTTCTTCACATAAATCTATTATATTACGTGAATACATTTTTCTAGCTTCTTTAATTAAAGATAGATGTCTCTTTGAACCAATCCTGTAGGTTGTTTCAAATAAGGGTATTTTTTTGTCTATATGATATAGTAGGTCTTTAGATAGTAAAGATTTAACTTTATCTTCTGTTAATAAAGGTCCTTTTGTTTCACAAGTATTACAGCCGCATTTACACATATTTATATTTTATTTTACACTCATTCTATAAACATTACCTAATCCCATACTACTAGAAATAACTATATCACCTGAATCTATAGCGGAATTTAATTGATCCTCTGTAAATATTTTGTAATCACCATTTTTAGGTTGTCCTATCCATAAATAATCCCAACCTTCAACCTGAGCATATAGATTTAACTGTGCTTTAAAAATATCAGTATTTAATCTATTAGCATCTGATAGAGAGGACATAGTTATATATTCATCTATTTTAGATGCTCCTTCAGAAGTTATATAAAAATCTTTTAATACATTTTTTACTGCAGTTAAAACTTCAGTATCTGATGCATTATCTTCTTGAGCGGCCTTTACATTTTGTAATAATATAGGTGCGATTGCAGTTTTAGATCCTGCAACTCCTTTATACACTTCCCCGTCTATTAAAGCAGCAAAGTGTTCATCTAATGATTTTTCTCCTCTATTGAATCCACTAGTACTAAGTAATCCTTTCTTTTGACCCCAAATTTTAGCATTATCTCCTTTTACTTCAATTTCTCCACTATCCCCTAACCCAACATCACCTGTTCCCGGGTTATTAGTATCTTCTAGCATGAATATTAAGAACTCTTCCATTCTACCTACACCAACCGCATTTTCACCTGCACCAATAGTAAAAGCATATAACCAACTTATAAATTCACTTCCTAATGATTTAAAATTGCTAATATTATTTACATTCCCTGATTTAGATAATCTAGTAAAATTAGGTTTGTCTGATTTGATATATGACAAAACTTCCTGAATTATGTTTAGTTCTAAGGCTTTATTGTATATAGAAGTAGCTGCTCTTTGGTTCATTTGTTTACCCTTGGTGTAATTAAAGAAATCATCTTTATATTCTATACCGGCAATGCTACTTTTTAGAGATTTTAACTGTTCTATTGAAAATTTTCCCTGTTGGATTAATGATATTATTTCTGCTTTTTCAGATTCAGGAGAAGATTCTTCTTCTTTTAATTTGTATTTATAACCTTCAACTATTTCATTTAATAAATCTACATCCTTAGGAATACTCATATCCGGGTAGCCTTTATCAAACCTCCAACAATTTTCTCTAATGATTTTTTCTAATACATCCATATTATTGTTCTATGTCTACATCAACATCAACTTCTTCTTCATCAGTTAAGTCTTTAGTTTCTTCTGATTCTTCTACTTCTGCTCCACTACTTGGACCATATTGTAATATACGACTAATAGCTTGACAAGCATACTCTTCTTCATCAAGATTTAACAAGTAGTATTTTTTACCTTCTACTTGAGCAATCCAACTTCTAGTACCATAAGTTAATAAAAATGATTCGCCGTTTAATAATACAATTCTAAATGTTGATGGTTTAGGTGATACCCAATCAATTCGTTCTAAAAATGAATTAAATTCGTGGGTTAATAAACTAACTATAATATCTTTTAATTCTGGGAATTTTGTCAATTCATCATAAGCTAAGGCGGCATCATCCGCTTTAGATTTTTCACCTACTACTTGTATTGCTAGGCCACGGATTTTTTCTCTTAGTTCTGCTTTAGTCATTATTTTTTCTGTTTAGATAAAAATGAAGCTACAGCCATTTGTATTTTTTTATCGTCTGATTTTCCCTTAAATTGTGGAGCATTGGAATCTTTAAAATCTTCAATATGTTTTTTTACTGATGATTTTTTATTTAATTTTTCTTTAACTAATTTTGATATTTTTTCATCTATAGTAATTGATTCACCTAACATACTTGAATTCATATTAATGAAATCATCTGATACAGCAAATACTCTTACTTTACCATTTTCTAAATCTGATATTTCAATATCTTCTAAATCATATTCTGCTTCCAAATCTCTAGCTACGTCATCTGCTAAGTTCATAGCTTCGGACGCACTTTCTCTTCGGATTTGACCTGTCATTGTTTCTTTACCCAATGCAATTGATGAACCACCTGGTCCTAAATCATAGTCAATATACACATTTAGGAAGTTTGGGTGATTTTTATCTTTTACAAATCTAGGCATAGATACTCTTGCATATGATTTATCTTCATCTATTGATTCGTTCATGTCGTAATCACGAAGTTGTTTTTGAACTTTTTCTAACTTACCTTCTAATTTATTCAATTCATTACCATATCTATCAGCAATTGGTCCACCTTCTGGTTCTGCCTCTTGCTCCATATCCATAAATAATTGCTCAATTTCGCCTTCTAATTCTGCTTTTATAGCTCTTAGATTTAATGCTTCATCATAGTCGATTTTTTCAGCTAATATTTCATCAATTTTAGCTAATCTTTCGTCTAATGATTCGTAAAAGGCATCAACACCAAATTCAATTCTAATTTCGTCAATTGCTGTTTCAGCTGCTTCTTGTTCACCCATACCTGTAGTATGAGCAAGATTTCTGATGCTTTGAAATACATCATTCATTGCCTCAGTAGGATATTTATCTTCTTTTAGAGATAAATCTTTAGTTTTATCTTGTAGTATATTAGATTTAATTATGAATTTAAGTATTTCTACTTCATCATCACTTAAATAATCGTCTTCACCTGCGCTTACTAAAAGTTTTAAAACGTCTAAATCTTTTTGGTTTAATCCCTGACTCTCATCGATAGAAGTGGTTGTTTCTTTTTGTAATGAGGTTTTAATTAGTTCTCTTAGTTTTTCTTTGTTCATATCTTCAACTTTGTTTTTTGCTTGTTTAGTAGCTATACCGTACATTACTTTTTCAGCATCCCTACCGTATTTTTTAACTAGGTTACGTTTATTAGACAATAACCCCTTAAGTACAGACTCGCGGGATGCTAGTTCTCTTTCAGTAAGTTTACGCTCGTTAATCATATTAATTACTATCTATTTCCTACTACGTATTCTCTAGTAAAAAATGTAATTGTATTTCCTATTTGGTCGGCTAATTTATCATTTCCTAATGAATTAGCTGCGTCCATTGCTGCTTTTAAAGAATCTTGAATAAGTTCTTCTTCGGGGGATAAGCCTACTTCTACTTTAATATCAGTTCCTTTTTTCTCGATTTCAATATCATCAGCTTCAACGTCAACATCAACTTCATCTTCAACTTCGTCTTCAACGTCGATATCAACATCAACTTCTTCATCGGCTTCTGATAGTGATAATTCTGCTAAGATTTGTTCTTTGATTTTAGCTTTAAGTTCAGATACTTTCATTTTAGATAAAGTATCTTTTATATCGTCTTTAGCATCATCGAATCCATCTTTATAGCCTTCTTGCTCTGTATCTGTGATAGTGTTTTCAGCTACCGGTTTGTCTGCCATTTTTTCAGTTAAATCTTGGTGAATTTTACCTTCAGCTAGGTATTTTTTAAAGTCAAAGTTGTCCATTGTAATGTATTTTATTTATAAATATTAATTTTTATTTTTAGAATCAATTATTTTAGTGGATAATATGTTATTTTTTTATTATTTTGAAATTTTTACCCTTATAATTTTCCTCTTTTGCTTTTGCTAGGGCTTCTTCCTCTGATTTTGCTTTTATTTTAACATAATCATTATCATAGTCGTCATTTCTATAAATCCAAAATTCTATTTCATATTCTTTTTCTTCGGTAGCTTCGGTAGCTTCATTTATCCCGTCTAGGGATAGTTCTGTAAAAGCTGATGATATAGAAAATCTTAGTGAGGATTTATCTATAGGACTTTTAAAACATTCAGGAAAGTCTTTCATTATTTGGTTATAAACAACATCTACCTTTTGTTTTGCTTTTCTATCAGCATCATTCATGGAATTTTCCATAAGGCGGTTAATATTCCAAGCATAGTGGTCAAAGTTATCTTTCATAATTGAGTATTATATATGTTATAAATATATAAAGTTATTTTTTTAGTGATTCTAGGTATTTTATAACATCTTTGATGTTTTCATCTACTCTTTCTGTATTGACTTTACCCTTCCAAGTTTCCTTATCTCCGGCTTCTGAAATGAAACCATTGTTGGTTTCTTGTAATTTATCAGCTACGTATGCTCTAAATTCTAGGATTTTATTATCAATTTCAGAGTTTTTTATTTCGCGTTGGTATTCTTCCCATTTTCCTTCTCGTTTTAAATCTTCTTCTTTTAAAATAACACATTTAAAACACGTTTTATGGATTTTATAGTAAGGTTTATCATTTTTATTTTTCATTACCTTACTACACTTGGGGCACATTAAAGGTATTAAATGTGCCTTTTTTGCTTTATCCAACTTTGTAATATTTTGTTTAATCCCCTCCTTAATAGTCCAATTACGGCCATCACTCTCCCAAATATCTCCCTCTTTATGAAATTCCTCAGGTTTAGAATAACCAACACCTATTGTGGTTTTATCACCATATTTTCCTTGCATTAAATTTCTAAGACGTTCTACATCTTTTCTTGCAAACTCTTTTTTTAAAACATTATCTTGATTCATAACTTTAATTTTTTTAATTGACTAATAGTATTTTTAGTATTAATATGGTGAATACCAATTCCACCTGCAGATTCCCAGTCATTTATATTTTCAATTCTATCGTCTATTAATATTGAAGTGGGTGTTGCAAGTTCTTTTTTCTGTTTAGCATAACGTAATATTAATTTTGTACCTGGGATTTTATTTTTTACCCAAACATGTTTTCCTATTCTAGATGATTCTTCTCGTGATGGTGCTGATAATAGGTTGGGTTTGTATTGTTTAATATAATCCCATAATTTTTGCCCATCAGGCATCCATTTTAGTCCAGCCCAAAAACCTACACCTGCTTTAGAAATAGGATCCCAAAAATCGTCTCCTTTTTGAAATTCACCTCGTAAATATATACCTGTTAATTCTTCATACCCACGTTCAAAGTCGACCAAACACCCATCCATGTCGCAAAATATTTGGTACTCTTTTTTATTCATAACTTCTTTTATATTATTTTTTTTACTTTGAATTAAAATTAGGGATTGCCCCATAGGGTCATCCTTGGTATCTATTTTATATTGATTACCATCAAGGTTATTATTTAACATAACTCTAAAAAGCCTATATCTAATATAATCAAAGGGTTGAATTAATATTTTTGGGTTTTTGGGTAATACTTCATCCATAAATATTTTGAATATAGTATTCATTACCTTTGGATTGTAATGTTTTAATCTATTAAAACTTAAGTGTTTACCCTCTTGAAGGGAATAAAATTTAAATTCAGGTATATTTTGGGAAGTTAGCTTTAGATTTACTACAATTTTGACATTATTGACCTCATCATAAAATTCCCAAATGTTTGAATCAAAGGAGTATTGATAGGTATCTGTTAGGTCTATTTTAAACTCCAATATATCCCCATATTCCTTAATATCAGATAAAATATATTCTTCTGTAGTTTTAGAAAAGGGGCTTATTTTTATATTTTCCTCTAATCCCATAGCTAATTCTCGTGCGTAAGAATTTAAACCAAATGGGTCTTTAATTTTATTTTCATTTAAACTATCAGTCCAATTTCTAAATGTCATTGTACCTTTTAGGTTAGCTTCTTGTTCAAGCTTATCAATGTTATCATCCTCCATTGTATTTGTAGTTGAAATATCACCTAATCTATCTTCTAGAAATTGAGTGTGATGAACCATCTCATGTGAGAATGAACGCACTATGTCTTTAGGATGTCTACCTTCAGTATACAACACGATAGATTGGCTATTTGGGTCATAATACGCCGTTTTACCAAGAAATTGTTTAGCATTTTCGTTGTCACCATTTTTAAACACAAGTTTAGGTAAGGGTTGAATATTCATTCCCTTATCTATCATATGTTTTGTTAATTTAGCTATTTCTCTTTTAAGATTGATATTTTCAGAATATGAAGCATTTTCATTTAAACTATAAGAATTTTTAAATTTTTCTGGGATTTCTAATGTGCCTCCTGATAGTAAAATTTTTAACTGATCATTATTATAAGGTAAAGAGGCTTCTCCAGTTTTAATTAATTTATCATTTTGGATAGTATATAAATCTATTTCTCTAGCATTTTCATCAAAATATCTATTTGTTTTAGTTCTTATACCTATAGGACTCTCTGGTATATTTGGGAATTTGTTTTTTATCCATTTTCTCTCTAAGGGGTTGATTTTAATAAAAGCCCACATTCCATTACCTTTCATATCCCCAATAATCTTACCATTTTCATCTTCAAATACTATAGTCTCCATACCTGGTGGAGTTTGGGGGGAATAGATAAAATATTCTTTCCCCTCAACCTTTATTTTTTTCTTTTTACCCTTATATTGTTCAATGTAATATGGTAGAGGTTTAGATTTAGGGACAAACTTAAACATTTTTTCTATAACATTGGAAGGAATTCCTATACTATTTAAATATTTCTTTTGTTCTTTATAATTACCATGTTCGATAAAATCATCATCATTATAATCTACCATTTCAGTATATCCAATTTTTAATCCTTTTCGGGGGAACATAAAGGCAATCACTGATTGTGGGTGGGGAATATCGTATTTTTTATTTCGAATATAAAACAAAATACCATCTCCATCAACCATGTACTGGTTCCAATATTTTTTAGCATTTGAAGCAACACATATTTTAGCTCCTTGGGCAATCTCACAAGATTCGGGATGTTGTGAGGGGTTGTCTAATTTATAGATTGTAAAATTATCATCCTTGTAGAAAATAAATTTATTATCTTCTAAATCCATGGATTTAGCTTGTTTACGTCTTTGTGATTTAGATTGAGATACTTTATTTAATTCTTGTTCTAATTCATCATAAGTTGAATATTGAAATAAATCTTTTTTATCTAAACTAGGAGATAATCTAATAAAATCCTTAGCAACTTCTTCAGCATCAACATCAGGGTTTAACTTAAATATTTGTTGGGTAGCTTTAGGAAGTGAAATTTCATTTAAACTTGAAGCTAATTCACGAGCATTTTCGGTTAAACTACCTTTTAAAGGACCTGATGTTTGTATGAAGTCGTTAAAGTAATCTAAGGCTTCTTTTCTATCAGGTGTTGGTGTTTTCTGTAGTAATTCTTTATATGATGTGCCAGTAGTTAAAGCCTGATATAAGTCAAAATGGAGTGCCCAATACTTAAGTTCTTGTTGTTCTATCTCATTAATTGAACCTTCAGTAATTTTATCGGATATTATGTTATATACTTCTTCTACTTCTTCATCTGATAATTCAGAGGGAAGCATTGGTTTCAATTTTTCTTGTGATATTTTAGCCGCATTTCTTGCTGCTGTACCTGATACACCACCTTGGGTTACTATGACACGTAAATCCATATTTGGATATTTATCTAATGATGTAGTTCTACTTGATATATCTTTAAAATCATCATCATTACCCTCTCTAGCTCCTATAATCCAAAGTACGGTCTCTTCAGTGTGGTTTTTAGCGTAATTATATATAGCTTGTATTGGAGGTTTAGGACTTAACTCAATTCTAATTTTAATTGGTAAATATTGTTTGTAGATATCCCATATTAATAAAGATTCTTCAGGGGAAATACCATCTCTTTCTTTACCTCCTATTAATATAATAAATTCATCTATATTTGGGTTTTCCTTTAGAGCTTGTTTTACAACTTCAAAGTGGCCCGAGGTTGGGGGTTTAAAACCACCACCATATACTGCTACTACCCTATTTTTTCCCTCTTCAGGTAGTAACCCTTCAACTAAATATGAGGTTAAAGATTTATGTTCAAAAGTAGATTTAAATCTAAATATATATTTGTCTAAAACCTTGTCTAATAAACTAATTAAATCTTGTTCTTGTTCCTTGGAAATATTACTATCTATAAGTTGGAAAAATAAAGGATGAATTTGGTCTATAACCCATAAATCTTTAGGATTTTCTTTTAAAATAACTTTTTTTAAGTTATCTATCCTTTTTCCTATTTTTTGAAGATTATTTACCATTTTTAATATATTCTTTTCTTCTAAGTTCTAGTTTTTGGTCATCAGATAAGATTAATAGTATATCTTCCAAGTTTTTTACCATATTTTTAAAGGGAATATCAGAACCTAAAGAATTTTCTTTAAGGTTTTTGATAGAGTCTTTAGCGTATTCTTCATACGAAAAATCTTGATATTTTTTCATTAAGATAAAAAGTGTTTTATTTTGGATTGTGCTTCTTCTTTAGAAACTGAATTATCAATGATATCTTTAACTCCTTCATCCGCCAATAGAGTGTTTAACTCTTGATTTAAAGCATCTTTAGCTTTATCAGATCTTGCTTGTGCTTTTTCATCCTTAGGTTTTGTATCTTTTGGGTCAAATGGTACTAAATACTTGTCTACTATAGTGTCTAAATCACTTAGTTTTTCATCTTCTAAAGTATTAGCTACAGATACGAAGTTATCACCAAATAGGTTTTTATATGTATCATAATTTTTAGTTACACCCACCCAAGTACGCATTACAATTGCAGGGGCTAAACTTCTATCCCCACCTCCTGATTTTTCAAATCTATCTTGGTTTTGTTTAAGTGAGCGTTCTAAATCGGTATAAACATAAAGCATAAATACGTCGTACCCTGCTTCTTCTAATTCAGATTTTAATGTGGTTGTCTGTTTAGATGATGCAGCTGTACCATCTAGGATAAATGATTCTTTACCTTCAATAGTATTTTGTATATTACCCTTAAATTCTTTATTTGCAGTAGCCATTTGTATAGCCTGTTGGCTTCTTTCTTCAGGTGTGGCGTTTTTTAAATCCAGAGATACATTTGCTTTTTTAAGTAAGTTAATGTAAATATCATCTATATTCATTACTTTTAAACCTCCTAAGTCTAAACCACGTAAAATGTATCCTTTACCTGCTCCAGGTGCTCCTGCTAAGATAATTGCTTTTGGATTACCTTGTGCTTCTCTTAATAATTGTAATAAACTTATCATACTCTTGGTTTTCCGAACATTGTTTTTTTATGTGTTTTTCCGCCTAAAACTCTATCGTATGAACCATCGTCATACATTTTTATTTCTTTACCCTTAAGTGCCTTAATAATTGTATCTTTATCTGTAACTTGTACTACACCTCTTTTTCTTAAAATATGTTCCATAGCCCCTGATGCCTCGATGTAGTTACCAGTGTTTTTAAGTTGGTTTAATGTATGGTCTATAGATGAATCTTTAGCTGATCTTGTACCATCATGTCCCATTCCTACGTGTTTAACACCACCTGGTCTGGATTTAGTTATAGTAACAGCATCTATTTCAGGGTCATCATCTAAATCGATAATTTCATAATCAGAACCTGCTAAATCACTAACTGATTTGTAGTTAGGATGACCACCAATGGGTCCATAGGCATTTTGAACTAAGTCTAGGATGTCATTTTCTACATCTTTAAGTTCACTTGATGATATAGATTTCCATTTATTTTTAGGTATATCTAATTCATTTAGGAGATCCATTAATTTGATCATAATTAAGCATGTTTATTATACATATTGATAAAAACATCAAGTGGCGTTCTATGCCCCATATCCTTAACTTCGTCAATTGTAGTTACATTATCATATACAGACCATAATTTTTTAGTTAATTCAGGATCAATAACATCATCTTCAGTACCTAAAATAATTGTACGTTTATAGGTGTTGTTATAGTATTCATGATTTACTGCTATTTCTCTACTATGTAAAGCAGGATTAAATAATAAAACATCTACTCCTAATCTTGAACCAATAACATCTGCAACATAACCACCCATACTAGAACCTATAATTAAATCTGGCATACCTATAGTATAAATGAACTCGTGTAAATCTAATGTTTTATAATTTATTTTAGGAGCATAAACCATCCCTTTTGAAGCAAGAAATGATACTTTAGAACCTCCTTGATTGCTTTCTAAACCGTGTAAATATAATATTTTTTTCATTAATACTTTTTATTATATTTTGGGGAACAACCTTGATAAATTGTCACTTTAAATGGGTGCTCGTAATCTTTATCAATTTTATATTCTTTAATTATTTCATTTATAATTTCCATAGATACATCAAAGTCTATTATATAGTCTTCAAATGGTATTTCTTTTTCACCTTGCTCATTAATTTTAGCATTTTTAACTAAATAGTTAAAATCAACCGACGGAACTGAGGATTTGTATAACCTTACATAACAATCTAATACAGCTTCATCTAGTTTCTTTTTTGCCATCATAACGTGTTGTATATTTTGTTTGCTTTTTTTATTGCCTCTATTCGTGCCCTATTTCTTGAATTTCTAAAACCACCACCACCATAATTATCATTTGTTCTTATATTAATAACAACCCAATCAATATAACAGGTGAAATTTAATTCATCATTACAATTTCTATCTACACATAATTCTAATCCAACCTCATCAAAAAAATCTACAAATACGCCGTATCTTTCAGTAAATGACATAGCCATAAATCTAACCTGAGCCGCAGCATTGCTTCCAAAATAAATAATAGAACTTGTCTTATATGTTTCTTGTTGTTTCGGCAGTAAATACCACGCCCAAAAATCTTTTAAACATTGTTTCTTTAATTCCATAATATCCTATTTTAATAGTTGAAAAATAACGTACCAAAATGTAATTGTCAATGCTGCTAGGATTACTAACCCTTGCAAACATCCTTTCAATAATCTGTTTACATTCAATTCTGTGTTTGTTGTGCTCATAACCTTTATTTAATTCATTAAGTTATTACCTCTCTTTTCATAATCGTGTTCACTATACAATCTTAAGTTTAAATAATCTCTATTATCTGAAAAACCTACATATGTCGTATCTTCTCTAATAGCTTTATCATATGAAAAACAAAAATCATACTCCTCTTTTGTGAGGTATTCTTTTGTATTCATAATCTCTTCAAACCTAAAATATTCCTGTTCTGCAATGTAAAGACTTTCTGGACTCATCATAACCTTAATTGTTTTAAATTAATATTCTTACTTATACGTGAAGATACGAACTCTCTCCCGGGTAGCCAAATTAGATAATGGAGATTTTAGATATTTCCATTTTATAAGATGATTTTTGACCCATCATATTAAAATCATATAATGTAATATACTTATTGGTAATTTTATCTACGTTCATACCTTGTATACCACTCATTTTCCATATTGAGTAGTTGATTTTTTCTTTATAACCACTATAAGCTTTTAATATAAATGAAGAATCATTATAAAGTATACTAATACTTTCTTTAACTTTTAAACTTTTAATACTTTTAATTACTTTAGACATAACCTTTATTTTTAATTAATCGTTCGAACCATTCGAACACGTAAATATACGAAAGATAGCCCGCGTAACCAAATTAGCTCGCGGGTATCTTCAATAATTTATGCTTTCCTTTTAGATGTTGTCTGGAATGTAGAGGTATAGGGGGTTAGTTTGGGGTTTTCTAGATGGAAAAGTGCCTTAACGTGTCCAAATATTTCTAAATTTTCTTCTTGTGTACGAGGAGACTCATATACTTCCCAATTTTTACCTTTTAAGCGTTTTCCATCTTTATCTTCACCTCTAGATTTAGATTTTAACCATAAAACACCTACTCTATCTATTTTTTTCCCAAAACATTCTTCATAACATTGGGCATAAAGTGCTCCTTGTAAATCATATGTCGTCTGTAAGTGGTTAGATGTCTTAAAATCTATAATCCAACGTTCAGTTTTTCCGTTAAATTCCAATTCACATACTAAATCACACGTTCCTGCTACTTTAATTTTATCTGAAAATAGGTGAACTTCTGCTTCTATTAATACAGGATTATATGTTTCCCAGAAATCTACAAATCTTAAAAACATCTGCCAAACGTTAGCAGGCATTTTTGGATTACCATCGGGGTATAAAAATGTAATTTCTTTTCCATTTAACCAATCCTCAATCATTTCGTGTACTTGTGTACCCTCGGCCGCAGCTTTTTTAACAATATGTTCAGAGGTATAACCTACTTTTTTAAGCCAGTCTTCAAAATACTTACCTTTTGGATAAGTACTTAAAACGTGTGTTATCGAGGGATAGTAATTTCCATTACGTCTGTAATACCTAGAATCAGGCATTGTAACTTGTTGATAATCATCGGATATTTCTAATAGTCTTTTGTAGGATTTTTTTATCATAAATTTAATTTTCGTTCCATTAAACCATAAAAAGTTAAGGGTTGTGTTTTTTGTATTAATTTTGTAAAATTTTCAAATCCTAACTCAGATGGGTCTTTATCTTGTAACTCCACAAGATAAACCTCTTTATTCTCTGCCATTAACTTTTCGCAGAATTTTAAAGCTTGTTTTATTGCATCTCTATCTAATGCAATATAAATTTTATCTACTACAGATGTAACTATTTTTTTCATCAAGCTATTCTGTATGCTTTTCCCTAATAGTGGGATTGCGTTTCTTTTTATAGCAATAGCATCAAATGGTCCCTCACATAAAATTATTGGTATATTCCAGTTAATTAAATGTTCATTGGGTATTACGTCTCTACTTGATGATGGGTTTCTGTATTTAACGTATGGTTCTTTTTCAAATGAACGAGCAGTAAAGTAGTTTAACCTACCATCTGCGTCATATGTAGGGATTACAATCATATTTTTGTATAAACCTTCTTTACAATAACCTATATTATACTTGACTATATCGTATTTACTTATATGTCTTCTATTTAGGTACGCGAGTGCGTGTCTAGCCATTATATCGGTTTGTGTATTTGGATTGAGTAAACTAACGTATTCTTGCGGTAATTTTAAAGCATCTGTATTATGTTGTGTTTTGTAAGTTACAGAGGATTTAACTAGTGACTTTAGTTCTGTAAATTTAGAGGAATCTACTTTTAATTGTTTAAATAAGCTATAGATGGTTCTTCCCTTAAACCCACATGACCAACAAGCATATGATTGATAATGTTTAGAGTGTTCATCAAAATTAATTTCTAATTTTGGTTTTTGATGATGACATTTAGGACAATTATAAGCTATATTACCCCTAGCAGTTCTTTTACCTCTTCCTAAAATTGGATTAACTAATGTAACTAAAAATTCATTTCTTTTCATACTTCCAAATAAAATTATGTGATGTTTTTTGTTTTCCTTGGGCACAATTTCTTATAGAATTACTATATATTTTAACAGCATCAGAGGTATGTTTCCATTCTTTAATTAACTTATTTTCTAAACTATATTGAAATATGGATTTTGATGATTTACCAGTTTTCCATGTTACTTTCCTACCTTTTAACTTTTCAGAAATTTTTTTACCTTGGGAAGGAAGATATTTTTTATTTTGTAATGATTTTCGTAAATTAAGTTTATGAGATTCACTAAAAGGTTTTAATTTCCCTTTATGGGCCTTTCCTATTTTAGTACGAGTTTGTTGAGACACCTCATGTGTAATACATCCCCCCCCACCATTATTTTTATTTTCTAAAATAAAACCCCATGTTTTAAATAAACTAATATAATGCTTTTCCCAAAATTTCCATTCTTTTGTAGGGATAATATCTATATCTTCTAAAAAAATATTTTTGCCTAAAATATCTCTATGGGCATTTAACCTTTCGTTTTTAGTATTTACAGTTTTACCTATATAAAAAGGCACATCATCTCCTTTATGTAAATAATATATGCGAGTAAATTGGTTTACCATAACATATAATATACGTAACTAGATTATGGTAGACACGGAATCTTCAAATACTATACCATTTAAATCTTTTGTAAAGAATTTACCCAAGATATTATCATTAAAAAATTCATCGGGTTTTTCTAGTACTTGGTATAACATCTGATATTTGATTTCAAAATAGGTGAGTTGTTTTTTAGTCTCTACGCATTTTAAAATGGTGCGTTCAAATTCATCTTTTTTACCTTTAACTAATAATTGTTTGATATCAGTTTGAGAACCATAATAGGTTTTCCAATCTGATTCTTTAACTACTAATCTATATGAAGGTCGTCTACCAACTACCCCGGTTAAAGCAGCTAATTCTTTTTTACCTAATTTTTTCTTTTGATTATGAAACAATACTTTTTTTCCAATGTAAGATTTCCCAGTTGGTTTATGTGTTGTCATATAGACGAAACCGAATGTATTATCTGGGAATTGGGTAATGTCTTCCATTGGGGTGGTTTTATATATCCAATTCATATGTTTGTTTTAAAGTTATTTATAAATATGTCAAAACTATTTAATAATGGGGTATTTTTCAGTTGTGGTGGTTTTACCCGAGGATAATTTAAAGTTAAATTCTTGGAGGTTTTATGTATTTTTTCCTAGGGTTTTAATATTGTGTTGGATAATTTCCATATGTTCAGGTAAAATATTTTTCATATTCCCTAACTTTGTCCATAACTCTTTAGATTCTTGTCTTTGACCTATATACCAACTAGTAAATGCTTTTTGGAAAAGTAACATATAATCCCCGGGGTATCCAATATCATATGGTAGGGGGGGTTTATTTTGGTTTAAAAGTCCTAAACAAGCATACATATAAGAATCTTTCCATTCTTCTTTTTTACTATGATGCAGACTTAAATGTAAATAGGCCTCAGGGCGTTGAGGTAAATATGCTACAGCCGTTTGTAATTGTCCTTGTTCCCAATCAAGCCTTCTGGTGGTTTTATGTAATTGTTTCCAAGTTTTTAATAGACAACAATAAGTCATTTCAGGGTCCTTATCATGTAATAATTCAGCAGCCCTTAAAAAGTATGAAAGAGCGGCAGCACCTTGACCTATTAGTTCATATTCTTCTCCTAATTGAGCATTAATATAAGGATCTAAAGGATCATTTATATAAGCATTTAAATATTTTTTTAATTTATCCATTTATCATGTAATCTTTGGCAAATAATATTTTATTTTCAATATCTTTGATTATACTCCCCTTAACATATTTAGGATTAATATACCAATCTTCATAAGGGCTATTTTTATCAGGTGAAATATTAGCCGCTATTAAAACATACCCTGCTTTTTGTAATATTTCTCTTGATTCCCTACGACAGGTTTCATTTTCATCAATATAAAAATCATGTTCATAAGTTATAACTCCAAATTCTAATACGTCAAGTGGTATATTTTTTAATGCTAATAAAGTATTATAAGAGGGGTCGATGTCCAACTGTAAATAATCTATATAACGTGATAAACCGTTATTTTTGCATAATTGTATATAGTCAGTAGTAATAGCATCTTGGAGAATAAAATTACCGTTTGGTCTTATTTCTCTCCAACTTTGACCCGATGATGGGTTTATATCTAATGATATTCCTCTCCAACCAAATTCTTCAAGTAGAGCCGTATTGTTACCATAAAATGGGGCTCCTGCTCCTATTTCTAAATAAGTTCCATTTTCTTTTCCATTTAAACAAGTTAAAACAAATAAGTCTTGGTAACATTGAGAGTAGTTTTTTTCAATATTTTCTAAACCATCAAAATCTGTTTTTAATTTATCCCCTTTAGTATACATTAGAGGTTCGTGCCATGTAATTTTTGATGGAGTTACTTCTTGGGGGATAACAACTTCGGATGAAAAGTCTTCCCATTCTATTTCGTTTAAAGTTTCAATAGGCATCCTTAAAGCATAAGCTGCGTTATCCTGGTAGCCATAACTAATAATAAGATTATTATCTTTAACTAATAAACCACAACAAAATTCAATCATAGCCCCCATAAATTTAAAGGGTTTTGAAAGACTTTTTACGTTCCAATCTTTATCCCAAATTAAAAATCTATGGTAATAGTGGGCGTCTTTTCCCATACCTGGGTGGTGGAAGAAATCAGTTTCGTGTGTTATACACATTCTATCTCCTTTATCTCCAAATAATATTACAGGAGAACTTCCTCTTAACCCTAAAGGTAATTTTAGTTTTTTGTCTTTTGATATAACTGTTTCGCAAGAAATTATATTAAGTATTCCATTTTTTACAGATTCTGTGGATTTATCTTTAGGATTTACTTTAACAATTTCTAAGGGGTTTGCCCATTTTACAAAATGGTAGGGCATATCAAAGATAGGCATCCAATTTTTTTCTAAATAAGTATGAGGATTTACTTCGATTCTGTCACGGGTTTGTTCTATACATATATTTTTACTCCATTCAACTTCACAAAGTTCCATTCTTCCCTCTCCATTATCTTTTACATCCCTTCGTACACCACAAACATATAATTTACTTTCCCATCTAAAAACTCTTACGTCTTCTAAACCGTGAAAATCCCAAATAGGGACTATATCGTTTTTTGCGGTATCTATTTTTTGGTATGTATCAACTTCTAAAGTATCAGGGTTTAATTTACATAAATAGTTCCCTGTAATAAGATGGATATCATCTTCAGGATTTAGATATGATAAGCAACCCCATTTACAATTGAATTTTTGGTCGAATTCACTATGATATAAAGTATAATGGACGTGTCTAATGTTGGCTATGATGTCTCCATTTTCTTCTTGAAAAAGAGACACATTACATAAACCCGTACCATCTGTAAGATCACCGGGGATTATTAGTGGGGAAATTGAACCACCATTTTTTAGGGCTAATTTTGCTAAATTGTCTACCACTTTTTTAATTCTTTTACAAGATTAATAATAGTTGATAGTATGATATTATCCTCCCCACTAGGGATACAAAACATTTTTACCTTCATAACCTTAATATAATAAATAGTTTTTGTTTCTCCTAATTATTTTTATTTATTTTGTTGATTTTTTCGTTTAATTCTTTAACTGCTTCAATTAATACTGCCACTAATTTTTCATATTTAACGGCTTTATATCCATTATCTCTTGTAGTAACCAACTCAGGTAGTATTGCTTCAATTTCTTGAGCAATTACCCCTATATCGTGTCCTTCATTACCGTGAAGTATTTTTCTTTGTTCCTTGGTTAATGGGATCCAATCAAAATATACACCATTTATTTGTTTAATTTTATCTATAGCATTTGGTATATTAACAATATTTGTTTTTAGTCTTTCATCTGAAGTAGCAAATGCAATTACGTCATTTTCAGCTCTAATTAAACCATCTGTAAGGTTAGTTCCAGCAGATAATCCTACATTTAATCTTTCAACAGTTAATATCCCATTAGCATTAGAAAATGTCATATCAGCACTCCCCGCAGATGTTCCACCATTATTATAAAGTACTTGTGTATTAGAACCTCCTGTTGGACCTGTTGCACCTTGTGAACCTGTTCCACCTGTTCCACCAGTTGCACCAGTTATACCTTGAGCACCTTTTATACCTTGGATACCTTGTGAACCTGTTCCACCTGTGTATCCTGTGTATCCTTGGATACCTTGTGAACCTGTTCCACCTGTTCCACCAGTTGCACCAGTTATACCTTGAGCACCTTTTATACCTTGGATACCTTGTGAACCTGTTCCACCTGTGTATCCTGTGTATCCTTGGATACCTTGTG